>BNJU01003411.1_pt1 | contig 227912 bp, 244 predicted proteins | sample 8539281 | NCBI WGS metagenome assembly BNJU01 (sample SAMD00202456, study PRJDB9452) | human saliva metagenome | isolation source: human saliva | place: Japan | reverse complement strand
CAAACGACGCGGCTCCGGGTCATCTGTGAAGATTTTGTTGAAGTGATCCGCGGTGCCAGTGTCCACATCGGCACCGTCGGCCTCATGTGTCCACAGGATGGCAAGCGCGTCGAGTGAGCGCCGGGGCGCCGCGGGCAGCATAGGTTCATGACCACCTCGATCTCCTCCCCGCCCTTGTCCGATAGCGGGGCCCTGCACCCGCTCCTGTGGAACGAGACCGGCCTCGACGGCGCCGCGTGCGCGCGTCCGGACCTCAGCCACGACTGGCTGCGAGTCGCTGCAGGCGTCTACGCTCCCCGCTCGGCCTGGCAGGCGGCCTCAGGGACGGAGCGCTACGAGCTGCTGCTCGAGGCGGCGCACCGGAAGTACGGCGAGGATCTGGTGCTGGCGGGCGCCTCCGCCGTCGCCGCCTACGGGCTGCCGCTGGTGGGGACGGTCCTGCGCAGGGTGGAGGTCGTGGATGGGCGTCCCGGGCGGGTGCGGACCTCCTTGCTGTGGCGTCACGTCCGGCGCCGCGGCACTGAGGTCGTCAGGGTGGGCAGGCATCTCGCCATCGCGCTGCCGGACTCACTCATTGACCTGGCTCGCTGGAGCGGGGTCATGGCGGGAGCCGTCGCCATGGACGCGGCCCTGCACAACAGGCTGTGCTCCGTGGAAGCCATGGAGGAAGCCCTGGAACGTCTGCCCGCTACGGCACGTGGTGGCCCCCGCGCTCGGCAGGCCGTGCGCCTGGCCGACGGTCGATCCGAGTCGCCGGGCGAGTCCATGTCCCGTGTCCGTATGTGGGAGCACCGTCTTCCCAAGCCGGAGCTGCAGGTGAGTGTGCGGGTCGGGCAGGAGCTCTACATCCTGGACTACTACTGGCCGGACCATGAGGTGGCCGGTGAGTTCGACGGTCGGGTCAAGTACCGGTCGGCCTCCTTCGGACAGGACCCGGAGGATGTCGTGTGGCGTGAGAAGCTCCGGGAGGACGCCCTGCGGGCCTCGGGCCTGACGGTGGCCCGCTGGACGTGGGCACAGGCCTGGGGCGACGCCGGGGCCCAGATGCTGCGGCGACTGGCCGCTGCGGGCGTCAGGCCTATTGGCCGACGCTGGTGAGCCCCTCCCTCACTTCGACAAAAACTTCAGAAATGACCCGGAGCCGCGTCGTTTCTGAAGTTCTTGTTGGTGAGTGAGCCGGTGGTGGCTGCGCGGCTCGCGCTAGCGGCTGAGCTGGTCCGGTACGCGCTGCGGTACTCGCTGGTGCGGGTGTGGATGAGGCGGGGGATCGAGATGGTCTTGTCGAACAGCCCGTCGCGGTAGCCGGCCTGGAGGCCGAACAGCACCATGACTCGCAGCGCCATGGGGTTGCTTGTGCGGGCCATGCGCCGCAGCGTCGAGTCGGGCATCTTGCGCAGGACGCTGACGATCCTGCCTGCGTCGCGCCAGTTGGCCCGGACTGGCGGAACGTTGAGGCGCTCGAGGGCCTCAACCTCGCGCAGGAAGAAGTCGGCTCCTTCCCTCTCGGCCGCGCGCGCCACCAGCCGGCGCGGTAGGTGGCCTCGAGCTGCTCGACGGCGTCGCACAGGGCGTCGTAGTCGACGCCGACGACCTCGGTGCGCAGCTCCTCGGCCCGGATCCGTTCCAGCGTGGCGTGCGCCAGCGGCAGGATGGCGCGGGCGACGTCGTCGACGGCGTTGTTGCGGGTGAGACGGTCCGCCTCCGGCAGAGGCTTGCCGTCTCGGGGCAGGTGGGCGTCGACCTCCTCCAGGTGGGCGATGGAGGTACGCAGGTCGCTGGTGAGGCGGGCGGTGGAGCGTGGGACCCCCAGGGCGATGAGCAGCTCGGTCGCGGCACGCCACTGGAAGTCCGTGTCCTCGGCCCAGTGGGTCTCCGACTGCGTCCCCTCCGGCGTCTGGTCCGGGGACGGGGTGCTGGTCTGCTGGCTGCTCATCGGGGTTGAGCCTCCTGTGGTGCGCAGGGAAACAGGTCAAGCGGTCGCGGGCGCTCAAGGCTGGGAGTGCTGGCGGGCGGCCAGGGGACAGCGTCTCAAGGCAACGTGTGAGAACCCTGGTGATTTACGCTTCAAAGGCTGGGGTGCTCTCCTCCGGCCGGCGCGTCTTCGGGGGCCAGGACATCGGTCTGGGCGGGCAGGTCCGTGAGGCCGACCGGGCAGGTCACCCCGTTGGGGCCGTGGTTGCAGTAGCCGTTCGGGTTCTTGTGCAGGTAGGCCTGGTGGTAGTCCTCAGCCAGGTAGTAAGGCCCGCCGAACTCGGCCGGCGCGTCCGCCGCATCCTCAATAGTGGTCACGCAGGTGCCCAGGCCCAGGCGGGTCAGCTCACCCTGGAAGGCCTCGCGGACCCGCACGGCCGTCTCGCGCTGGGCGGGCGTCGTCGTCCACACCGCCGAGCGGTACTGGGTGCCGATGTCGTTGCCGTGGCGGTTCAGGTGCGTGGAGTCGTGGTTCTCCCAGAAGGTCTTGAGCAGGGTCTCCCCGCTTCTCGCCGCAGACAGCCGGGTCGTAGACGACGCGCACCGTCTCGGCGTGACCGGTGGTTCCGGTGCACACCTCCTGGTACGTGGGGTTGGGCGTCTCGCCGCCCATATAGCCGACCGACGTCGAGACGACACCGTTCTGGCGCCACAGGATCCGCTCCACGCCCCAGAAGCAGCCGCCCGCCAGGTAGATGACCCGACTGCCTTCGGGCCACGGTCCGTCCAGGGGCGTCCCCAGCACCGGGTGGTCTCCGGGGGTGGGCAGGACCGGCGTCTCGCGGCCGGCCGGCGCCGATCCGCTGAGCGAGTGACGAAGGACGTTGAACATGAGGACACGGTACTGCGCGAGGCCTCTATTCCCGCCCGCGCTTCACTGACCGCGAGGAAGAGGAGGGGCGAGACATCGAGCCGGGCATTTCTCTCGGCGCCCCTCAGAATCTCGGTGGGGCTACGCGAGAAGTGCCCGGCTCGGCGGAAAGAGAATCAGACCCGCTCGACCTTGACGATCTCGGCCTTGATCTCCCGGCCGGTGGGGGCCTCGTAGGAGACGGTGTCGCCCGCGCGGTGCCCCATGAGGGCCTGGCCCAGCGGGGCGTCGGGGGGAGAAGACCTTGACGCCGTCGGGCACGTCCGCGGTGATCTCCTGGCCGCCGAGGGCGAAGACCTGCTCCTTGCCCGCCACCTTCGCGGTGACGATCGTGCCGGCTGAGACCGAGCCGTCATCGGCCGCCTCACCGATCTGGGCGTTCTCCAGGGTCTCCTCGAGCTGGATGATGCGCGCCTCGTTGAGCCCCGCCTCCTCGCGGGCCGCGTGATAACCGGCATTCTCCCTCAGGTCACCCTCCTGTCGGGCCGCCTCCACGCGCTGGGCGATCTCCTTGCGCTCGGTCGTCTTGCGGTGCTCGAGCTCGGCGGACAGGCGGTCGTAGGCCTCCTGCGTGAGCCAGGTGCCCTGTGACTGCTCGGACATGGGTCCTCCTTGGATGACTGGTACTGGTCGCGTGGCGGCCGGTAGGGCCTCCTTTGCGACGACGACACCCGGCGGCTCCTCGTAGGGCCAACCGGGTTTGAAGCGCGAGTCTACGCCGTAGTCTGAAGAGACACTGGGTACTTGACGAAAGGTCTTGAAATGTTGAGGGTTTGTGACGGTGGCCCGAGGGGTGTGAATCCACGCTGACCTGCCCGGTCAGTGTCAGACGCTGTTGTCAGGAAGTCGGTAGGACACATGGCCCGCTCGACGGCGTGGCGGCCGTCGAGCAGTGCTCGGTCGCCTTCCGGCCGGCCTCCTGAACCGTCTACCGCAGGACCGCCAGGAAGCAGGCCACGCACTGGCAGGCCCACGCGGCCACGGTGCACACGTGGAAGATCTCGTGGAAGCCGAACCAGCGCGGTGAGGGGTCGGGCGTCTTGCGGGCGTAGACCACCGCGCCCAGCGTGTAGGTCACGCCGCCGGCCACCAGCAGCCACACGATCGCCGGGCCGCCGGTTCTCCAGAACTGCGGCAGGAACCAGACTGCCACCCAGCCCAGGATGATGTAGAGGGCGGTGGTGAACCAGCGCGGCGCGTTCATCCACAACAGGTTCGTGGCCGTACCGATCGCGGCGCCGGCCCACACGATGCCCAGGACCAGGGCGGCCGTGCGCGTGGGTAGCAGCGCCGCCGACAGGGGCGTGTAGGTGCCGGCGATGAGCAGGTAGATGTTCGCGTGGTCGATCCGCCGCAGCGTGGCCGCCACCTTCGTGGACCAGTGCCCGGTGCCGATGTGGTAGATGCCGGAGTTGGCGAACAGCAGCAGCGAGCAGGTCAGGTAGATGGCGCAGGCCCACTTCAGGCCCGCTCCCGGTGCCAGTGCCGTCAGCACGATGCAGGCCGCCAGGGCCAGCGGCGCGGTGCCGGCGTGGATCCATCCGCGTAACCTCGGCTTGACGGCGGCGATGACGCCCTTGGCGCTCGTGGACGCGGAGCGCTTCGGGGGCGCAGCCGGCGGCGTCGATGGCGATGTCGATGACATGGGCGTGGGCGTCCTTCTGGGTGGCGCGGGCCGCGAAAGGGGCGGTGTCTCTAACCTTACGAGTCCGTAGGTTACGTGAGCGTAGGTTGTGGTGGTATCCATCTGGAGGACGATGTGATTCGAGTGGCACGGTCGTCCTCTCCGGTCGGTCGCTCGGCGAGCGCCGTATGGGTGGATGCGGCCGAAAGGACTGACGTGCTCCCGTTGTCCCCCGGCAACCCTGAGTGAACCTGATGGTCGGGTTTGACCGGGCTGTTAACCGTCTCGCTCAGCGCCGGACGGATGACGCGCGATACCGTTGGAGGTGGCCCCGCGCCGTCGGGTCCCCGCCCTTATCACCACCACCGAGGAACCCTGAGGAACACGGCATGGCAGGCGACAACTTCCTCTATGACATCTACGAGCGTCGGCTGGCTGCGCGCATCGATCCGGCCACGGTGCCCCACCACGTGGGCGTCATTCTCGACGGCAACCGGCGCTGGGCCAGGTCCATGGGCTTCGGTGCCGCCCAGGGGCACAAGCGCGGCGCGGACAAGATCGAGGAGTTCCTCGGCTGGGCGGAGCAGATGGGGGTCCAGGTCGTCACCCTGTGGCTGCTGAGCACCGACAACCTCTCACGCGATCCGGCCGAGCTCTCGCCCCTGCTCGACATCATCGCCCACGCCGTCGACGAGCTCGCCGAGACCGGTCGCTGGAGGCTACGGCTCGTGGGCGCTGTCGACCTCCTGCCCGAGCCGCTGGCCGAGCGCCTGCGTGCCGCCGTCGCCCGGTCCCAACCGCCGGAAGCCAAGGGATGAGGGGAAGAAGGGCGAGGCCGTCGGTCCGGAGGACCGGCCCATGCAGGTCAACATCGCCGTCGGCTACGGGGGCCGTCAGGAGATCGCCGACGCCGTGCGCGAGCTCCTGCGCGAGCGGGCCGCCGCCGGGGCAAGCCTGGAGGAGGTCGCCGCCTCGCTCAGCGAGGAGGACATCACCGACCACCTCTACACCAAGGGCCAGCCCGACCCCGACCTGGTCATCCGTACCTCGGGCGAGCAACGGCTCTCCGGGTTCCTCCTGTGGCAGTCGGTGCACTCCGAGTACTACTTCTGCGAGGTCAACTGGCCGGCCTTCCGGCGCGTGGACTTCCTGCGGGCGCTGCGCGACTTCGCCAGCCGGGAGCGCCGCCTGGGCAGGTAGCCCGCCTCATGTTGTGGCCGTTGGGGGTGGGCCTGGGGCCTCAGGTGTCACGAATGGCGACTTTTCCGTCGATCCTGCGGTCTTCGTTACCGGGGGTGCGGCGTAAAACCGCTGGTCAGGGCGTTTCGATGCTGGCCGCGGCGAGTGCCCGCACAGTGAATAGTCGCCCGGAGTGACACATGGGCCGATGCGGGTGTGCGCTGGCGGGGATCAGGCCTCGAGGAAGCCGCGCAGGCCGCGTTCGAGCAGGGCGCTGCGCACCTCGGCGACGAGGTCTCGCATGGAGGATTCCGCCGCTGCGGCGTCTCCGGCTGCGATCGCGCCGGCGACTCGCTCATGGAGCTCGAGCGCCTCAGGCTGGGGCACCTGTACCTGGCCGGTGAGCCTGGCCCGCCCGGAGAGCACCTCCGCGACAACGTCGGTCAGCGCCTTGAAGGTGTCGTTGTGGCTGGCCTCCAGGATGAGGCTGTGGAAGGCGATGTCGTCGTCGAGGTAGGAGGCGACGTTCCCGGTGGCGCCCTTGGCTCGAATCGCGGTCGCCAGCGTCAGTAGCCCGGAGCGCTGGTCCTCGGTGGCTCGGCGGGCTGCCGCCGCGGCGGCGACCGGCTCGATGGCGGCGCGCAGCTCGGTCAGGGCGCCGAGCTTGGGACCGTGCGGATCGGCCTCGAGCTGCCAGCGCACGAGCTCGGGCGCCAGGGCCGACCAGTGCTCGCGCGGTAGAACCACAATGCCCACCCGACGTCGCGAGGCGACGATGCCGACGGACTCCAAGGTGTGGACGCAGTCGCGCGCCAGTGTCCGGGAGACGCCGTAACGGGACTGGATCGCCTCCAGTGTCAGGCTCTGGCCCGGCGTCATCTCCCCGGTCACGATGGCACGCCCGAGGGAGTCGAGGACGTCGCGACGTCGGTCAGTGGAGGGCATAGGCGGGCTTCCGGAGGAGTGGTGCGAGATGTCTGTGGGAGATGCTATCCGACCCTTTTAAAAGTACTACGTTTGAGGTAGATTTGTCGTATCAGTTCACGACAACGGCGTCATCAAGGAGCAGATATGAGTCGATCCGTTGAGCACCTCGTCCTCATGGGAGTCTCCGGCTGCGGCAAGACCACGGCCGCGCTCAACCTTCACCACGCACTGGGCTGGCCCGTCGCCGAGGCCGATAACTTCCACCCCGAGGTCAACATCGGCAAGATGAGCCGAGGCATCGCCCTGACCGACGAGGACCGCTGGCCGTGGCTGGAGTCCATGCGCGACTGGATGAGCAAGCGCGCCGCCGACGGCGTCAAGACGATCGTCACCTGTTCCGCGCTCAAGCGCTCCTACCGCGACCTGCTCTCCAGCGCGCAGGGGCGGGTCTTCTTCATCCATCTGCTCGCCCAGGCCGATGAGCTCCAGGAGCGCATGGCTCACCGTGAGGGACACTTCATGCCCCCGAGCCTGCTGCCCTCCCAGTTCGCCGCCCTCGAGCCTCTGTCCGACGACGAGGACGGCGTCACCGTGGTCTCGCGGGCGACGCCGGAGGAGACCTTCGAGGCGATCCTCACCGCACTCGAGCAGGCCTCGGCCGCCGTTTGAGCATCGCTCCTCACTGACGATCGCCGGCGTCCACGCCAACCGACCGAGGCTCGCGGCGCACAGCCACCCCGGCCCGCCGAACCCAGCATGCGCACACCCCGTCCCCACTCCACCTTCCGACGACAACGGAGACAACAATGACGTTCACTCTTCCGGCCCAACCGGTCGTGCTGCCGGCAGCCGACACCGTGAGCCACACGGACAATCACATGCAGCTCATCGCGGCCGCCCTGCTCGGCATCGCCACGATCATCGTGCTCATCGTCTGGCGCAAGATGCACCCCTTCCTTGCCCTGACGCTGGGCTCGGCGGTCCTGGCCGTTGTCGCAGGCATCCCGCTGGCCGATACCTTCACCGCATTCACCAAGGGAATGGGATCCACGATCGGTGACGTGGGCACCCTCATCGCCTTCGGGGCGATCATCGGCCGTCTCCTCATCGACTCCGGTGGCGCCGACCAGATTGTCGACACCGTCCTGGCCCGCACGCCCGGCCCCCGCCTTCCCTGGGCGATGGCGCTCATCGCCTTCGTCGTCGGCATCCCGCTGTTCTTCGAGGTCGGCATCGTCCTGCTCATCCCCGTGGTCATGATCGTCGCCCGGCGGGCCCACCAGCCGCTCATCGCGCTGGGCGTGCCCGCCCTGGCTGGTCTGTCCGCGCTCCACGGTCTCGTGCCACCGCACCCCGGACCGCTCATTGCCATCAACGCCGTCAAGGCCGACCTGGGGCTCACCCTCGGACTGGGGCTGCTGGTCGCCGTACCCACGGTCATCATCTCCGGGCCCATCGCGGCCCGCTTCATGGCCAGGTGGGTGCCGATTGAGGCGCCCGAGCCACTGGGGGCCTCGGACGAGGAGCACGAGGGGCCACGACCCTCCTTCGCGACCTCGATCATGGTGGTCCTGCTGCCCGTGGGACTCATGCTTCTGCGCACCGTCGTCGAGACCCTCGTCCCCGAGGACAGTGACAACCCGGCAGTCCACGCGGCCCTGTTCGTGGGCAAGCCGATCGTTGCCCTGCTGATCACGGTCCTGGCCTCCATGTACCTCTTCGGAACCCGCCTGGGGCTGAGCGCCGACAACGTCAGCGGACGGGTCGGGGCCTCGCTCGGGACCCATCGCCGGGATCCTGCTCATCGTCGGGGCAGGAGGAGGGTTCAAGCAGACCCTTGTCGACTCAGGGATCGCCAGCATCATCGCCACGTGGATCCAGCAGGCGGCCGTACCCGCTCTCCTGGCCGGGTGGCTCGTCGCCGTCGCCGTGCGCCTGGCCACCGGATCGGCGACCGTAGCCACCATCACCGCGGCCGGCATCATGGCGCCGTTGGCCAGTCACATGCCGCAGACCGAGGTCGCTCTTCTCGTCCTTGCGATCGGTGCCGGCTCCGTCTTCCTCTCTCACGTCAACGATGCCGGCTTCTGGCTGGTCAAGGAGTATTTCGGGATGACTGTGGGGCAAACCTTCAAGACCTGGTCGCTAATGGAGACGATCCTGTCCGTGGTCGCGATGGCAACGATCAGCCTCCTGGCGCTCGCCCTGGGAGTCCTCTGACCGGCCACCGAGGTATGTGAGCGGGGTCCTTGGGACGTGGCGGATCCTCGGGCAGATGGCTCCCTGGTCCGGGCGCCGCCCGGCCTGGCTGGTGCCCCGGTCCCGGCGCGCGTCGACACATCTACGCGCCGCGCCGTCGAACCGTGTCCGCCGGCACCTCACGCACCGACGCGCACGCCGCCAGCGACTCGCGCCGGCGTGCTCGCGGTCCCAATCGACAGGACCCTCGTGGCCGCACACCGCACCTCCGCCTCCCACCGTTTCGCCTCCGGGAAGACCCCGGCTGCCGGGGAGGCCACCTTCGCCTCCCTCGGCGTGGACTCCGACCTCGCTGCCGACCTCGACGCCCGCGGTTTCACCGCGCCCTTCCCCATCCAGGCCGCCACCCTGCCCGACACCCTCGCCGGGCGCGATGTGCTCGGACGTGGCCGCACCGGCTCGGGCAAGACCCTGGCCTTCAGCCTCCCGCTGGTCCAGCGCCTGGCTCAGCAGGACAAGGCCCGCCCCGGCCACCCCATCGGCCTGGTCCTGGCCCCCACCCGCGAGCTCGCCCTCCAGATCGCTGAGGTCATCGAGCCCCTGGCCCGCGTCGTCGACATGGACGTGACCACCATCTTCGGCGGGGTCTCCGCCAAGCCGCAGGAGAAGGCCCTCAAGGATGGGGTCGACGTCGTCGTCGCCTGCCCCGGCCGGCTCCTGGACCTCATGGGGCAGGGGCTCGTCAGCCTCGACGAGGTCGAGATCACCGTCCTGGACGAGGCCGACCACATGGCCGACCTCGGCTTCCTGCCCAATGTCCGTCGCATCCTGCGCGCCACCCCGCAGCGCGGCCAGCGCATGCTGTTCTCCGCCACCCTCGACAACGGCGTGGACGCACTGGTCAAGGAGTTCCTCCACAACCCGCTGCAGCACTCCGTGGACCCCTCGACCTCGCCCGTGGACGCCATGACCCACCGCGTGTGGATGGTCGCGGACAAGACCGCCAAGGACGGCGTCGTGCGGCGCCTGGCCTCCGGGGAGGGGCAGCGCATCCTGTTCACCCGCACCAAGCACCTCGCCCGGCGCCTGGCCCGCAAGCTCGTCCAGGCCGGGATCCCCGCCGTCGAGCTGCAGGGCAACATGAGCCAGAACGCGCGCGAGCGCGCCATGCGGGCCTTCTCCACCGGGCAGGTCCACGTCATGGTCGCTACCGACATCGCCGCCCGGGGGATCGACGTCTCCGGCATCGAGCTCGTGGTTCACGTCGACCCGCCCGCCGAGCATAAGGCCTACCTGCACCGCTCGGGCCGCACCGCCCGCGCCGGGGCCGCCGGGAGCGTCGTCACCCTCGTCCTGCCCGAGCAGAAGCACGATGTCCAGGTCCTGCTCAAGAAGGCGAGGATCCGCGCGGATATCGAGCGCATCCGGCCCGACGACGGCGCCGTGACCGCCCTCGTGGGACAAGTCACCGACGCGATCGCCCTGGAGGACATGCCCGAGGGCGTGGCCGTCAAGGGCGGCAGCCCCAGCGGGCGGGCCTCCACCGGACGGCCGGGACACGGTCACGGTGAGGCGGGACGGGGCCGAGCCGGACGCGCCGGCCGTAGCGGCGGGGCGCGTGGAGGGCACGGTGGGCGCGGCGGAAGCGGCCAACGGGGCTCCCGGGCAGCCCTCCGGTCGGGGCAGCCGCAGCGGCGGAGCTCGTGGTGGGCGCGGAGCCCGGGGTCGCAGAGCCAAGGGAGGCCAGGGAAGTCCTGCCTGACGCCTCGCTCCTGCACTGAGTCCCCATCCGCGTCGGTGAGCGTCGTCGGAGGCGGGTAGCCCGACCCAGACCCGGGCCGAGCGGAACCGGAGCACCAGTGCTACGGTCGAGTGGCTGACGACGATCGGGAAGGCGGGTGGAGGTCGTGGTGGCGCATCTTTCGCGGCGGGCCCTGACCGGGGCGATGGCAGGTCTCTTCCTGGGCGGGTGTGCTGCTCGCGGTCCGAGGCAGGCGTCTGCGCACCCGACCCCGCCCCCGTACCTGCGCTCGCGTGGGCTGGGCGATGAGCCCAACCTGGACCCGGCGTCGGGGGACCTGCCTGCTCCCGCGGCCTTCTCCTACACCGACTCCGATGACGAGACCTCCGACTGCATCTTCTACGCAGCGGACGGTGCGCCTGTGGGGCTGGTTGTCTACCTCGACGGCGATGGGCAGTTCTTCCACAGTCAGGGCAGTCAGAGTCAGGATGAGAGGTCTCCCGGCGGCCTGGCCGGTGTTGGGGGCGTCGTCGAGGCCGCGGGCGCTCGAGGGTTCGACGTCGTCTCGGTGCGTTCTCCCGGAGACGATGGAATGTGGTGGTTGGAGGACCAGGACGGGAAGGTCCGCTACCTGGAGGAGACGCTCGACTACGTGGCCGCTGAGTGCGGGGCCAACATGGATCAGCTGTGGCTCGTGGGCTACTCCGGCGGCTCGGAGTTCATCAGTCGGCGGTTCTTCCCCGCTTATGCCGAGCGCATGCCGGGCGGGGGCTTCATCAACTTCGGGGGCGGTGACGCGCCCGAGGAGAGGGCGGCGGCCTTCTCCGGAGACGCCAAGGAACGGCTCTCGCTGAACTGGGTGACCGGAACCCGTGACGTCCCCAGCAACAGCCTCGATGGATTCGACGGCATCGGGCACGCCCGCAACAGCCTGGCCTACTACCGCTCGGCGGGCTTCGGTCACACCTGGAGCGAATGGCCCGACGACGACCATGGCAGCATCACCGAGAAATTCGGCCGCTACGTCGGGCGCGTGCTTGATGCTGCTGCAAGCGGAAAATGAGAAAAGGCTGCCTCGGAGATTGGACGGTGAGTCTCTGGAGCAGTCCGTGATCCGTAAGGTGCGGTCCTCGGGCCCGGGTATGTCGTTGTGGCCGCGCGGCCTGGCCCCACTACCGTTGTCCGTGATTCCCTCAGTGCCTACCTCGGCTTACGTTCCGGGAACGAGTAAGGCCCCGGTCCCTTCCGGGGCCGAGGCCGGTGCGGTACGCCTCCGCGAGATCAATGAGAACAAACTAGAAACATTACTCGCGCTGCGGGCTGATGTGCTGGCTCGTGCGGGGGAGCGGCTGGCCGGCGAGGATGCGTCGCAGGCGTTGGCACAGGCCACACCGTCCACAGCACGCCAGTCATCATGTGACGAGGCACCAACGAAGGGTACCGCCCTGGCTAATCAGACGGTCGAGCCGGTTGAGACCGGAGCTAGACAGCGCCCTACCCCGTCGCCTCACTCTGTGATGGGTGACTCGCTGGAGGTGCCTGCTAGTGGAGACAGTGAACCACCAAGCAGCGATGGCCTTGCGAAACCCGCCCACAGCCCTATCCGCGCAAAGACGGACGCCAACGCTGTTGCACGCACCATCATGCAGCGCCAGCATCACCTTACCGCAGTCGAGCGAGATGAGGTGGCGCGGCTATACCAAGATGGCTTGCCAGTCCGCACGATCTGTGAGCACTTCGGCATCAGCAAGGATGTGGTTTATGGAATCCGTCGGCGGCGCGGGCTACCACGACGCCGGGCAGGCATGACGGACGAGCAGAAGGCGCAGGCGGTAGAGCTGCGCGCACGGGGAGTATCAGCGGCTGCGATCGGCAGGCAGTTTGGTGTCAACGTCAAGACGGTACTGGCCTACTTGCGTGCAGCAGATAGCGACCAGACTCGCCGGTAGGCGTCGTTTTGCCAGCCGCTCAGCCAACCCCACCCCTCACCCCTCCTCAGCCACAGCCATGTACTGTTCCAACACTCACCAGCCGCCGGGCACTCTCTAGGGTGATGTCGAGGCCGTGGGAGCGGGAGCCGTCGCCGATGTAGAGCCAGGTGTCGCTGTCGTGTGGGTATTGGTAGCGCACTAGGGTGAGTTCGGTGGCGGTGGGGTGATGGTGGATGGTGCCAGTCTCATTGGTGGTGCGTTCTAGGGCGATGCAGGGGTATGAGGGCTGGGGTGGCTTCGTGGAGGTGGTCGTTATCTTTGCCTGGTGCATCGGCGTTGTGGCCGATGCACCAGGCTGGGCAGTCGGTGGTTGGTGGTGTGTTGTTCTCCTCGGTGTGGTCTGCTGGTGCTGCCATTGGTCTCCCCCTTCCTTGGCCTTTCAGTGTGTGGTGGGGCTGTTAGGGGGAGAGTGAAGCGGAGGGACGGACCAGATGGAAGGTGGAGGGCTGAGGGAGAACGAGGACGACGAGCGACTACTCTACTTCAGCCTTCTTGGGTAGTTTGCTCCTTATGCAAGTTATCTGGTAGGGCCGGAGTGGCCTGCTTACCGCAAGACGTACGATGCATAGCACAAGGGATATCGCATTCTGAAGGCATGCTGTTCGAAAATTTCATAAGTTCGAAGGCCAGGCGATTTCGTCTATCGGAATCATGGACATGAATGTAAAAGAATAGCCAAGCAAACGCAATCATCGCCAATACCATAAAACCAAATAACCACATAGCATCGCCTTCCTCGCCAGGCGCAACAGTTTCCAATCTTCTCATACAGTACCCCAGAAGCACCGCATATACGAGACTACCCACCGAAAAGAGAGCTCCGAGAGCGTTGGATACACTAGAGTTGCGAATAATCTGGGACAGATTATCCGCCAACTTTCGACACAAGAAGCATTCTCGGTTTTCTTGTTTTAGCCATCCCTTCACTGTCTCTATATTACCAACTCCCAACCACCTATTATCGAGAGAATCTAGCCACTTAAATAGCTTCCTTCGCTCTTTAAATAGTCGTGCGTTATCACCAGTTGCATCGACTAGACCGGTCGCGTAGCCAAGATCTCGCGAGATAGCTGACTCGTCTTCTATGCGACTCGCTGCTGATGACCCATAAGTCTGTCCCACACTCTCCCTCGATACGCCGTCAGATTGCGACAAAACTTCCTCCTAAAGATTTGCCCAACTCAAATCGGCCGCACAGGAACATCATCCCTCACCGCCCGCTTAGTATCGACGCCCCACCTATCAGCATACTTCCTAGCGAAATATTCTGACCACCGTTCACCCCACTTCATTTCCCACCATACAGCAACCAAAAAGCCGAAAGGCCAAGCCAGGCGAACGGCACAACAAGCCAAACGTGAGTTTTCTTGATCAATAGAGCGACACCGACACACAAAAATAGAGGATAAATTGAGTAAAATAGTGTTATTAGAGCACGCCCTGCATGTGTTTCCCAAGTTAACTTCCGTAACTCGGGGAAGTAGTCCTTCTCATATCTCTGTCTCACCCACTCCCTCTCGGAGCGAAATACGATTGATTGCCAGCCAAGGTACAGACAACCTATAAAATAAAGTCCCCACGGCAGTGCACTGTCCTTCGAAATTTCATTATGGACTTGAAAACTCACTGCAATAGCACCGAACCCGAGTATCCAAGATGGAAACCACACAAACTTCCACCACGGGACATAGAGGGACGCAACGAGAGCACTTTCTTGAGACAATCTCAATTCATTGAGGACTTGCTGTCGAAACTCGCAACTTGCGTTGCCATCGACAGCTTTATCGATCCACTCAATCCTGCGGCGCGCCTTCGTAGTGCGAGAAATCTGGTCAATGCCGGCAATAATTCCCACAAGCAAACTAATGAAGGGTAGCAGTGCAGGGAGCATTCTTCCTATAGCCGTAGCGACCGAGTTTGAGGTATCAGAATTAGCAGCACTAGCAATCATGGGCATCCAATCCATACCCTCAGACTACATCGACATGTCTACTAATGTGCCACGTCGGACCCTTGATGCACTTAAGGCTGTTGCCAACCTCGACTGCCCAGTACGATCACCCGTTCACGCACCGCACGGCGAGCTCCGCTCATCCATACACCGCTCTCGACGTGCGTGCTTCATCAGTGATCCACCGCAGCAGCTCCTCCTGGGTCGCTGGATAGAAAGACGGTTCATGCAAGGTGGACTGCCCGAGGAGGCGCTCTTCCTGCTCCTTGGTATCGAGCCAGTAGGTGGCAATAGTAGTCAGGTTGATCTCAGCAGCGCGGTACCAGACAGCACCTCACGACCCATCGACCGCCCGCCACGTGAACTCTACGTACGGCGCGATATAGGGCGTACCCGTCTCCTCCCACACCCGTGATCTCGACAAGCGCTAGCCGTCCATCGTCGTTCATCAGCGCGATGGTATCGCCCACCTTCGCAACGACGGTGCGCCCAGGTGAAAGGTAACTCTCAAGGGCAGTGATGCTGGTATCATCACCTCGGACGACTCCTACCGCCTTGATCGGATCTTTGTAAACATAGATGGAATCACTTCCGCGATCTGACACATTAAGGGCGAACTCCCGAGTCTCCACACCCCCACCGGAAAGTGTTGCCTGGTGCATCCTAGTACGTGAAGCAGAACTCTCCCTGAAGTTGAGGGTTTCGCCAGCGAGCTGGATCTGCCTTTAACTCCTGTCGTTCTAACCTGGCAGCTCGTTCACGCAGCGTCGCAATCGGTGTGGCATGGTCACGGTTGGCAGATAGTCCCTCAATCCATCGCCAAAGGTCCTCGACCTGTTCCGAACCTGCGAAGTCGTTCGGGCGAGAAGGGTCGTAGTTGAAGGAGTGCCCTTTCGGATCACGATCCGCAAGCCAGTTCGGAAGGCGGCGCGAAGGATTGTCCTTAAACAACACAGAAAACCACTCCGATGGACGATCAGCAAACACTTCAGAAAACCATCGATTCTCAGCAGCTACACCGGAATGGGGGTTGGTGTTGGCGCGGTCCACATAGTTTTCGTCGACGATCAGGAGGACATGCTTCGCATCAACTACTTTGCGCATAAAGCAGGTAGGGCTGTCGCCATAGTCGACATCCGCATCGATAAGGACATCGTAACCAAGCGCCTTCAAATGAGCAGCGAGTAGGCGTACCCATTGTCGGTGGTCGTCGGATGTCCAGGCGTAGGAGATGAAGAGATTGGCGATCATATCATTTTTCCAAAGGTCAAGTGAGCACACTCAACTATAGATCGCGAGATAGTCAACCATCAAGGCTGGCCCGTTAAGCATAATGCTATTGGACGAGTCTGCCTTGAACTGACGCTCCATTTTACGGCGCTGTTCACGACTGATGTTCCAGCCGGGCAATTTAAGTAATGATCGTTGTTGACCTTCATCGATTCGCCTTATTACCTTCGCAATAATTCTGACAAAACCGTCGAACTCCGCACCTTGAAGAGCCCATCGCTTATCGATCGATCCCGCCACCCGCCATTCTGTGTCATCATCCTCTCCGATCAGCACAAGACTTGGCTTGATTGCTTTAAGCATAGACGCCATGCTCTGAAGTTCATTTCGATCAGGGATGCCGCCCAGGTCAAGTCCTAATCGTTTCGCCGGTTCAATGATCTTAGAAAACCTATCAATCTGGTCATGCATAGACATCATTGCCGAAACTCAGACACAGAAATATCGCATTCCCAGTCGATCATTGCTCCGACACCGACGCTCGCGAAATCATGGTCGGGTTGTGTAACCTCGATCCAACCAAGCTGTTCAGGATTAGCTCTGCCTGCCTCGATAAGGCGCCGAAGTCTTGCCGAATCGGTGTCTTTTATGGTGGTAAGATCCTCTACTCCGGCGTCCTTCCCCGCATCCACATTTGCGACTTGCTTGACTCCGGCGGAGCCTCCAAATCTGTGGCTACTGTGAACTTTAGAGGCCATCGACTCTCGAAGCCCACCTTCGGCCGATGCGATGTACGCGCCGAGATCATCAGAATTAAGGTATGTAGCTTTGATCAACATGTGCGTAGGATACCGCAAAGAAGCACTGAAACGTAAGAGTCAGTTAATCGAACATGAGGTGAATTAAAGGACGCGGAGATTTGACGTAGCACGGAGGGCGATCATACCTGCATGCGAAACGCTCTGTCCGACAGATCTAAAACAGATATAAAAAACTATTCCCTTCAGTTGAACTGAGCTAAGTATTGACAGTAATGGCGAAACGTGTAACCCTTGGAGTACTAAGGTGCTTAAAATTAAGGAGTCATCAACATGGAAACACTCAGTTCATACAATCAAGATCAAAACAAAACACAAGAAAGGGATGCTGCGACAGTGCAACTCGACGAGATGGTATCTAGAGAGTATGGCATACCAATAGAAACAGCACGCGAGCTCAACGACGAACTGATAGTCGATGCTATCGCGGTTGCCGTGCAGATGGGAATCCCACGACGACAAGCTCCTTCCGACGAACAGCTGGGTTTGTAAATAACACTGATACTAACTGCATTCCTTCGACGTTATACACCTTTCCAATGCGTGAAGGGTTTGAGCGGAGGTGGCTATACAGGTTTCTCACCAGTTGTTCATGTTGGTTGTTAGAGTTCGTAAATACTCTAACAAAGCGGTTCCGGTCGGCGAACAATAGTATACTAAGATTGTTGTGCTGACGCAGTCTTATAAAGGTCGTGTCGCGTGAGACTTGAAATTCGAATGCGAATCGCGCAATCAACATTGCAATGGTATGCATCTCCTGAGTATCGCCAAAGTACTTATCTACAGCAAATTTCGGCGTCAACAAACGATTTGCAAACCTATCACACCAAATCTCCGTTGGTATACCCCCGATCGTCACATCATGACTAGTCCCATGATTATCTCCAGTTACCCAGTGCCCAAGCTCATGAGCGAGAGAGAAACGCCGTCTAACCAAGCGATCTTGTTGACGTAGCACAATTTGCCCGTTCTCTTTGCTGAGTGCCATTAAATATCCTGAATTTGTGATATCAGTACAAGTGACTTGCAGTCCAGGCCAAAGAGAAAGAACTTTTTTGCAGATCCACAGGATATTCATGAGCGGCATCAGCGCACTCGAGAGTCCGCTCTGCAACTAACTCCGGATTTCGGAAATCAACCTCCTCATTAAGGAGGTCAGAGATTCTCGGCATGGTTAAATCGAAAAAGGCTCGTCAACGCCCAGCTCAATTGCTAATCTGTTAATTAATACCGCAAGAAGTCTCTTTCGATCCTTAGACGAGTGCGACCCCCACCGTGCCGCAACATTCTGATCATCCAGGATGTCTCGAAAATAGGCTAAGCAGACATTGTCCATGCTAGACTCAACAAGTTGCGCCAAAGAAACATTTAGAATAGTAGCAATATCCCTCAATTGAATTAGGCTAAAATTGTTGTCTGCGTCAGACGATTGCTCCCATCGGCTGATTTGGCTCGCTTCTATACCAAGACTGCTCGCTACCTCTTCAACGGTCAATCCAGCAGACTCGCGCGCCCTCCTAATGCGATCTCCAACGACATTAAGTGAATAGTCGCTACGCCTAATCCTACGTTCTTGCAAAAGGGGTCGCAGGCCGACAAGTTCTTTGTCAGTTGATCCCTGAGTGTCTCAGGTTCATCATACTCAACTATCGCGACAAGACCAGGAATTCCTGTCACCATACGACTGATTTTGTTCCCTGTCCTAACTAATAGAATGATTGGAATGTTTGCATTAAAAGCAAAGTCTAACTCTTGCCCAGCCCCGAAAGAAGGCTCATTAGTCAGAGCTATTAAAAGGTCGGATGAGAGTACTTTCTCTCGATCCAAATAAAATACCTCTTCGGGCGTATAGCTATCGTTATTACTAGGGTCTGTATGGTTTCTGGGCTCATAAAGATCAACGCTTTCGGCCTCACAAACACTACGTACAGAGTTTGATAGCCAAACCATAAGTTCACGTTTTGTGTCATCAAGTCCCGTAAGGGCACATGCGAGATACGCGTTCAATGGGATTCTGTCAGGTATGAGCCCTATGGAGTTGTCGTCTTGTCGCACCTCCACAGGAAGTTCTAGGACGCTATCTATGGCGAGTTGCAGACCATCGACGCGAGAACTTCCGGCATGGAAACCAGGAGTTATATCGGCCGTCAAGCTTCCATTGTCCTCATCGGATTCTGAGGAGAGGATTTTATCGGCTGCTTCTGGAGTGATGTTGTTGTTGACCATTTTTACTCTACTCCGAAAGTTGCTCTATGGCGCGTATCGATATAATTTCTGTGTTTCGCACTGCCAATTGCACATGTGCCTCTAACGCGAGCGCCGATCCAGGGTATGCTAAATCTCCACTCGTGAAGAGGCCTTTTACGCACGAGACTCTTAGTCCATGATTGGCGAGTCGATCAGCAATTGAATTGATTACGAAAGAATCTTTTCCGTGAAATACTTCGTTTTGAATAATTTCTGGATGTCCGGATTGTTTTGCCTTAGTTAGGAGCCTATCGGCATGTCGGTGTAGTACTTGTGCCCATTTTTGATCTGAGAGATCCATACAGTTAGATAGATCTACTTCTACCGTAATGAGGGTCGGACTTGCATCCCGGTGGTAGTACTTTGCCCACTGCTCGGCTCTACTGCGGACATCGAAAAAGTATACGCCGTCGCCTAACCAGTCTCCGTCGTTTTTAGAGGCCTTAAATCCATTGATTTGAATCGAGCGAGCCGCCTCGGCTGATGTTCCGTGGTAGAAGAGTGATCGCAATGGTGGATTGAATACTGTAAGTGTAGCCATAGTGAAACTAGGTCTTCCGGTATGTCGAGTACTGGCGTTCGTGCGCATTCAACCGTATTCTGTTTTACAACATCGTTGTTATTTGCAGGGTGCAGTGCTGGTTCTAGGTAGACAAAGGGCTAGCGCTAGCATCCTAGGGCTAGCCTTCCAATTGGTAAGTCGGTTCACAAGCCTTTTCTAGCGATTCTCGGTTTCCGACAAGATTGGGTTGTCGTTTGTGGTTGCCTTGTCGACAAGCACTGGCCCTGTAGTTGCAGTGTACGCACTACTTGGGCATTTGATTACCCATCTTAGGGACGTGTGGTGTTTGAGGATATCTCCTATTCTGTGGATCACCCGCTATGCATGCGCTGTCTCGGATGCTGGGATACTTCGCCTCCTCACCACTCCCGCCCAAACTCGCTGAACAGCCCACCGTGGATGTCGCGCTGAGTGAGGGCGACCTGCCGCTGGCCGTCGAGCCGAGTGCGGTTGTACTGGTTGGCTACCTGTGGGCGAGCGAAGGGGCTGGTCCCGGTGAACTGCCAGATGCTGGCTGGCACCTCTCCAATGAAACGCACCTGGATGATGGCAGCAGTGAGCGAGCGTGGAAGGTACGGCTGACCAGTGTGAAGCATGGGCTGAAGGGACGTCTCGTCAGACGCCCCGCTCGACGCATCGCTGCACTCAACCATTCACGCCTTTCGGCGCTGTCTGGGGGGTTTGCTGCTGCTTTGTGGCAGCGACTGGGAGCCCCTTCCCGGGCTCCCCTCCTCCACTAGCTGCGCGTCCAGGTGGTACCACTGTCGCCCGGTACGTCACCTACTCTGCTGGTCACACCGCCTGTCACCACAGCCATCTGACGGTTCCGCCCCAGCTGGAGTAATGGTCGAACCAGCAAGGCTCTCCACACTGTCCGCGTTGCACTCCGCATCGGGTCTGCCGTCGCTCTGCGCGGGCGGCGAGTGCATGCAGGCCGCTCCCGTCAGCAGTGCACCACGCTCACGCTGTACTTCGCTGCACTCTCCTACTCCGTCCGTTGTGCCTCCTCTGTGGTCGGTGTCAGATCGCCCAACTTCGCACTGGACTTTGCGGGCATTCTGAGCGTCAATGGAAAGAGATGCTGGTCGTTGTGGCTGGTATGTCTGGACAAATGGGTAAGTGAAAGGAGGATTGAGTGTATGGAAGCAGGATCAATACAAGGTGGTGCAGCGGCAGTCGGAGCTGACCCGTTTGCGGCTATGGCGGCGCAGTTGACTCCTAAGCGCGCCGTCTCATATATCCGTGTCTCCACCCGTGAGCAGGCTCAGCGTGGTGGTAGCGAGGAAGGCTTCTCCCTCCCCCGCCCAACGTGAAGCGAATAAGCGTAAAGCTCAGTCGATGGGTGCGCTGGTGGTGAAGGAGTTTGCCGACCGTGGTGAGTCGGCTCGTAGTGCCAACCGGCCTGAGCTGCAGAAGATGCTGGCGTATCTTAAGGAAGATGGTGGGATCGACTACGTCATCGTCCATAAGCTGGATCGCCTGGCCCGGAACCGGGCCGATGATGTGGAAATAAACCGGGCCTTCGAAGAGGCGGGTGTGCGGTTGGTGTCGACATCCGAGAACATCGACCAGACGCCAGGCGGCATGTTGCTGCATGGCATTATGAGCAGTATTGCTGAGTTCTACTCCCGGAACCTGGCTAATGAGTCATCAAGGGGATGGGTGAGAAGGCCAGGAACGGCGGGACGCTGGGTAAGGCACCGCTGGGGTATGTGAATGTCCGGGGACGGGATGAGCATGGGAGAGAGGTTCGGACGGTTGAGCTGGATGAGGAGCGCGCGTCGCTGGTGCGGCTGGCGTTTACGGAGTATGCGACGGGGAATTGGACGGTGCGGGGGTTGGCGGAGCACTTGGCGGAGTTGGGACTGACGACAGCGCCTTCGCCAGCGCGGCCAGCCAAGCCGATCACGGCGACCAGACTGCAGAACATTTTGCATCTGCCCTACTATAAAGGGGTCATTTCCTTCCAAGGGGTGGACTATGTAGGGGCACATGAGCCACTGGTAGACAGCCAGACGTGGCAAACCGTGCAGCAGGTGTTCGCTTCACGGCGCACGGGTGAGCGGCAGCGCACGCACAACCACTTCCTTAAAAGCACGGCGGTGTGTGGTGTGTGCGGAGCGCGGTTACTCGTCCAGCGAGCCGAGAACAGTAAAGGTGTGGTGTATCCGTACTTCGTCTGTGCCAGACGGCACCGGGTGCACGACTGCACCTTCAAGGCGGTACTCATTGACGAGGTGGAGGAGTTGGTGGCAGCGCTGTACCAACGTATCCAGCTGACGACTGAGGATCGAGTCAAGGTGGAGTGCTATCTCCAGGGCGAGCTGGCGCAGATCGAAGGGGAGAAAGACAGAACGGTGCGTTCCCTAACCACCCGGCGCACCAACATCGAGGACAAGCGCCGTAGGCTGCTGCACGCCCACTACGAAGGTGCTGTGCCACTGGACTTGCTCAAGGAAGAACAGGCTCAGCTGACGGCCGAGCTGGAGCGAATTGAGCGCCAACTAACCGCCTACCGAGCAGATGTGATGGCAACCCGACACGTTATGGAGGCGGTGCTTGACCTCATGCAGGACTGCTCGCACCTCTACAGTGCCGCTCCAGCCCACCTGAAGAAGCTGCTCAACCAGGTGTTCTTCGAACGCATCTTGGTCAATCCGCGTGTTGATGACGATGGCACGATCATCATGCCAGGCACGTCGCCCTCACAAAGCGACAGCAGCAATGCAGCCGATGATGTGGGCCAGGTGAGCGATCGAGCAGAGCGGCAGCATACCGACGTCGCCAGTCCGTGTATGAGTGATGAACTGGCTGTATGGAGTGTGTCCGAGGATGGTGGCGACGGTGATATGACGACGGAGCGTGCTGCGATGGAGTGCACGCCGTCGCCTCTTCCGCGAATGACAAGCGGCAGCAACGGGACAACCTTGACCGCTTGTCTCCGCTTCCCCTTCACCTATCTGGCCAACCCTGCTCTCCGGAGAGCCGCCGAGCGAGATGTCGTCGGGCTTAACAAGCAAAAAACTGGCGCGCAGCTGCACCAGCAAAACACATCCATCCCCGCCAACAAGCACAGCCCTCGCCATAACCTGCCCTATGAGGCCGTTCCGCTTGGCTGTTGTTCGTATACGAGGGTATTGGTACCCCCTGTGGGGCTCGAACCCACGACCTTCGGATTAAAAGTCCGCAGCTCTGACCAACTGAGCTAAGGGGGCGTACCAACGGCCGGAAGCAGAGTCCAGACGCCGTCGGCAGGGGTCAGCATAACCGGACAACCGACCACTGTGTCGAACTCGCCGCGCGGCTGGCCGCCGGCCCCTCCGCCGTCGGCCGGAAGTGAACCGGTGGGGGAGGGCCTGCCCGCTCGCGAGACAATAAGCCTGCGCGTCGTGGCCGGCGCGCCCGCACCGCGTGAGGAGTCCCCATGGCCCGCCAGTTCCACCGTCCCGCCCGGCTCGACCCCGAGGCCGCCGAGCAGATCGAGGGCGGCGCCGACACCGCCGTCGCCTCCGAGCTCGCCCACCGGGCCGCTCAGGCCCTCATCGGCGGCTTTCCCGGTACCGAGGACGGCGACGACCCCATCACCCGCTCTGGCATCGTCACCGCGGTCGCCACCAACGGCGTCGACGACATCGCCGAGCTGTGGGCCGACTCCCCGGCCACCACCCTGCCCGGCACCCTGTGGCGCCTGTTCCTCGTGCGCGAGTGGATCCGTCGCGATCCCGAGCTCGTCGCCCGCCGCTACGCCACCCTCGTCGACCTCACCGAGGCCGACGAAGCCACCACCGCCCGCCTCGAGTCCGCCCTCGGCGAGGCGCGCGCCGTGCTCGCACCTGCCGACCTGCGCGAGCGCATTGATGTCGTCCTGGCCGGTGGCGTCGAGGGCTCAGTCACCGCGATCGCCCCGCTGCTCAGCGCCACCGCCGGCTTCCTGCGCGCTCTGGCGGCCGGCTCCAACCCCGTGTGGATCGAGGACGACACCGACGAGCTCGCCGACCGCGTCACCCGCCGTGACTCCGCCCTCCTGGCCACCGCTGACGAGCTCTCCGACGCCGCCCGCCGCGCCGCCGCAGGCCTCCTCGACTGAGAGGGCCTTGCGCAGGGGCTATCCGAGCGCGGGATGTCCAAATCGGTGACAAAGGCCCGGAGCAAGCGCCCGTAGCTGGATCAAAACCGCATGATTCCGCGGTTCTGCTGAAGGCGTGAAGAGTGTGCAGGCTCCTTTGTCACCGATGAGGACACCAACGGCACCATCGGCGAGATCATGAGCGCTGCGTCGGTGCAGTACCCACGCGCATCGTTGTCGCTGCGGGCAGGAAGGCCGTGACGGCACTCGGATGCGGCTGCCGAACAGCCGCTGCACGAGGACTGGATCGCCGTGAGGAACAGGTAGGTGCGCCGGAGGAGACGTGGGGGAGCGCGCAGCGGGGTCGCTATCGACCGTGAGTCCTCAAGAGCGGGCGGGAGTGGCGGTATCTTGCGCACTCGCCGAACTGGAGCGGATCGCCGCCCCACAAGGCCGCCCGGACGTGGGACCATGTGGACATGACCAATGACGCGCACCACTCCGCCCCCACGCCGCTCTCCCGCTTCCTGGGCGGGTGGATGCGCCACCCGAGTCCCCAGGAACCCGAGCAGGTGTCCGACGACGTCGAGGCGGCCGAGGCGGCCCAGTCGGCGGTGTCCCCGGAGGCCGCGGGCCCCGGCGAGCCGGCGGTCTCGGCCGAGGTCGCTGAGCCTGAGGGCCACGGTGAGCCTGACGGCGTCCCAGCCTCTCCCGATGGGTCGCCCACCGACGACGGGAGCCCCGAGGGACACAAGGCTGCCGGACACCCAGACGGACCCGACGACTCAATCGACTCCGAGGACAGCGAGGAGTCCGTTGAGGAGGAGCACATCATCGAGGTCGCCGATCCGCGCGACTTCGCCGATGACTCCGGCCCCCAGTACGAGGATGAGGACTTCGACGACATCGTCGGCGGCGAGGCGGCCCCGGCTCCCGGCCCCATCGGCACCGCGACCCCCGCCATCGCGCCCTCCTCCATCACCTCCGCCAGCTCGCAGTCGGCACCTTCCGCCGCTGAGGCCCTGGCGACGCCGTCGACCGCCGTGCTGGGGGAGCAGGGAGCCTCCGCCCCCGGCAGCGCGGCCAGCTCGGGCCATGCCGTCAGCCCTGTCAGCGCGGCCTCCTCGGCCACCGCTGTCACCGCGGCCGACGCCGCGGCATCGGCCGCCTCCGCCGACACCGCCCAGGTCGACCCCGAGGACCTCCTGCCGCCCCTGAAGTCCTTCAAGAACCGCTTCATCGACCGGGAGCTGACCTGGCTTGACTTCAACGAGCGGGTCCTGGAGCAGGCCGAGGACCACACCCTGCCCCTGCTGGAGCGCGCCTGGTTCCTGGCGATCTTCTCCTCCAACCTGGACGAGTTCTACATGGTGCGCGTCGCCGGGCTCATGCGCCGCATCAAGGCCGGCATCACCCCGGTGCGCGCCTCCGGCCTGGACGCCAACCAGGTCCTGGCCCAGGTCACCAGCCGCGCCAAGGAGCTCACCGCCCGCCAGGCCGCCCTCTTCCAGGAGGACATCCGCCCCGCCCTGGCCGGTCACAACGTGGACATCCTGGGCTGGGACGAGCTCAACTCCGACCAGCAGGAGCGCCTGACCCGCTACTTCCGCCACCAGATCTACCCGGTCCTGACCCCGCTGGCGGTCGACCCTCCCACCCCTTCCCCTACATCTCGGGCCTGTCCCTCAACCTCGCCGTCATCCTGCGCAACCCGCGCAGCGGCAAGGAGCACTTCGCCCGCATCAAGGTCCCCGACTCCCTGCCGCGCCTGGTCCAGGTCCCCGGCCGCGAGCTCGACGCCGCGGACAAGGCCGCCGGCTGCGCCGTCATCCCCCTGGAGGTCGTCGTCGGTCAGCACCTGGACCACCTCTTCCCGGGCATGGACATCCTGGAGCACCACCTCTTCCGGGTCACCCGCAACGAGGACCTCGAGGTCGAGGAGGACGACGCCGAGAACCTCCTCAAGGCCATGGAGAAGGAGCTCGAGCGGCGCCGTTTCGGCGACTGCGTGCGCCTGGAGGTGGAGGACACCATCTCCTCCTTCACCCGCCGCTACCTGGTGCGGGCCCTGGGTCTCAAGGGCGACGACGTCTTCGAGCTCCCCGCCCCCCTGGACCTGACCTGCCTCAACCAGCTCCACGACCTGGACATCCCCGACCTGAAGTACCCGCGCTTCGTGCCGGTGACGGCCGCGGGCCTGGCCGCCTACGAGTCCTCCTCCGCGCCGGACGTCTTCGCCGCCATGCGCGAGCACGACGTCCTCCTGCACCACCCCTACGACTCCTTCTCCACCTCCGTCCAGGAGTTCGTGGCCCAGGCCGCCGCCGACCCCAAGGTCCTGGCCATCAAGCAGACCCTCTACCGCACCTCCGGCGACTCCCCGATCGTGGACGCCCTCATCGAGGCCGCCGAGGCCGGCAAGCAGGTCGTCGCCATCGTGGAGATCAAGGCCCGCTTCGACGAGGGGAGGCCAACATCTCCTGGGCCCGCAAGCTCGAGCGCGCCGGCGTCCACGTCGTCTACGGCATGGTCGGCCTCAAGACGCACTGCAAGCTGCTGCTCGTCGTGCGCCAGGAGTCCGACGGCCTGCGCCGCTACTGTCACGTCGGCACCGGCAACTACCACCCCAAGACCGCCCGCGGCTACGAGGACTTAGGGCTTCTGACCTGTGACCGCGACGTCGCCCAGGATCTGACCACCCTGTTCAACCAGCTCTCCGGCTACGCCCCGCGCGCCCGCTTCCGCCGCCTGCTCGTGGCCCCTCGAGGCCTGCGCGACGGGCTCGTCGAGCGCATCGAGCAGGAGATCACCAACCACCGGGCCGGCCTGCCCGCCTGGATCCGCATCAAGGTCAACTCCATCGTCGACGAGACCGTCATCGACGCCCTCTACCGCGCCTCGCGCGCGGGGGTGCCGGTCGACATCGTCGTGCGCGGCATCTGTGGCCTGCGTGCCGGCGTCGAGGGTCTCAGCGAGAACATCCGCGTGCGCTCCATCCTGGGGCGCTTCCTGGAGCACTCGCGCATCTACGCCTTCGCCGGCGGCGGCCAGACCGAGCTGTTCATCGGCTCGGCCGACCTCATGCACCGCAACCTCGACCGCCGCGTCGAGGCCCTGGTGCGCATCACCGATCCCGCCATGGTCGAGGACCTTGAGTGGCTGGTCACCCACTGCGCCTCCGACGACGTCTCCTCCTGGCACCTCCAGCCCGACGGCTCCTGGGAGCGTCACCTCGTTGACGCGGAGGGCAACCGCCTCGAGGACATCCAGACCAGCCTCATGGCCCGGGCGCGCTCGCGCGTCAAGGGTCGTCACTGAGACGGCCGTGCCATGAGCTCGTCCAGCAAGAAGAACAGCTCGCGTGAGACCGTGAAAAGGCCGCAGGCGCCCTCGTATGGCGCGAGAACGGCAAGCATCTCGAGGTGCTCCTGGTCCACCGTCCCCGCTACGACGACTGGTCCATTCCCAAGGGCAAGGTCGACCCCTGCGAGTCCGTGCGCACCTGCGCGGTGCGTGAGGTCGCCGAGGAGACCGGCGCGCAGGTCGTCCTGGGCCAGCCCCTCAGCCGCGTCCACTACAAGCTCGCCGACGGCTCCCGTAAGAAGGTCCACTACTGGGCCGCCCGTGTCGCCCCCGACGCCTCGGCCGCCGTCGCCGCCCGCTGCGCCGTCAAACCCGCCTCCACCAAGGAGGTCGACGCCGTCGAGTGGCTGCGCGTGGGGCAGGCCCGCAAGCGCCTGACCTACTCCTACGACCGTGACCTGCTCGGCGAGCTCGTCGACCTGTGGGAGGACGGCAAGCTCGACACCTGGACCCTGGTCCTCGTGCGCCACGGCCGCGCCGTCAAGCGCTCCGTGTGGAACCGCCCCAAGGAACGGGACAAGGAGACCGACGAGGCCACCCGCCCCCCTGACCCACGACCAGGGCGAGACCCGGGCCCGTGCCCTCGTCCCGATCCTGGCCGCCTACGGGGTGGGCCGCGTCATCACCAGCCCCTGGAAACGCTGCGTGGACACGGTTGCCCCCTACGCCACGGCCGCGGACCTGCCCCTGGAGACGGCCGGGCCCCTGACCGAGATGGCTCACGCCGAGCGCCCCAAGGGCGTGCGCTCTCTGGTCAAGAAGGTCCTGCGCGTGCGCGAGGAGCCGACGGCGCTGTGCACCCACCGTCCCGTCCTGCCCACCATCATGGACGTCGTCTCCCAGTACGCCCCCGGCAAGCTCCTGCGCTCCGTGCCCGATAGGGACCCCTGGCTCAAGACCGGGGAGATCCTCGTGGTCCACATGGCCCGCCGCCCCCGCGGCAAGATCCGCGCCGTCGCCATCGAGAAGCAGCGCCCCGTCCTGTCCGAGGGGCGCTGACCGATGCCCTGGGGCATGCCGTGGTTACTCCGCCTGCGAGCGGGGCCTGCGCCATGCCATGAAGACGAGAACGTCAAGGGCCAGGAGGGCGAGCAGCGAGGCGTGCGCGGCGAACCAGAACGGAATGGCGTGGGGCAGTAACTGATTGGGGTCGAAACCATGCTCCTCGGCACGGTTGACCGTAATGCTGTCAGCAATGCTCCACAGCACGTAGAAGCTGATGACTGCGACGTTGAGCGCTGCGAGCGCGCAGAAGAACGCCGTGCGTGAAGAGATGGTGAGGCTTTTGTCGTGCACCATGCTGATATCCCTTTTCGTGAGTTGCCGCCTATCACGCACCGTATCAAATGGTGACACTCCTCACGGAGAGTGTTTACCTTTCGTTTACCGACGTCACCCGGAACCTTCATCCGGGGCGCCTATTGTCACCGCTGCCTGACAGTCGTCCGGCACCCGACCCACCTCCCGACTCAGCGAGGAGAGCCTGTGCTCCTGACCCGTCGCGGCGCTCTGGGCACCCTGAGCGCGGCCGCCCTGACCGCGCTGGCCGCCTGCGGGCGTGACGCCGGCCCCGCCGACCCCAACGCCTCCAGCGACCTGACGGGGGAGATCCGCGGCGCGGGCGCCACCTCCCAGTCCGACGCCCAGGACTCCTGGATGAACGCCTTCATGGGCGCCAACCTGCGCGCCACCGTCGACTACGCCGGCGGCGGCTCCGGGGCCGGACGCACCAAGCTCGTCGAGGGCGCCGTCGACTTCGCCGGCACCGACACCCCCATGACCACCGACGAGATCAGCAGGATCGGCGGCGTCGTCGAGCTGCCCCTCTACATCTCCCGATCGCCGTGGCCTACAACTTGCCCGGCTTCACCGGGGAGTCCCACGTCAAGATGACCGGAGAGGTCCTCGCCAAGGTCCTCTCCGGCGCCATCACCCGCTGGAACGACCCCGCCCTGGCTGCCCTCAACCCCGGCGCCGCGCTGCCGGACCAGCAGATCATCGTCGTCGGCCGTTCCGACGACTCCGGTACCACCAAGGCCCTGACCACCTACCTGGCCACCGTCGCCCCCGAGGTGTGGACCCACGAGCCCGAGGAGACCCTGGCGCTGCGCGGCGGCCAGTCCGGCGACGGCACCGCCGGCATGATCCAGACCGTCTCCGCGGCCACCGGCACCATCGGCTACGCCGACGCCTCCAAGGTCCCCGCCACCCTGGGAACCGTCGCCGTCGGCAGCAACGGGGCCTACGTGCCCGTCTCCGCCGACGCCGCGGCCGCCGCCCTCGACGCCGCCACCCTGGGCGCCGAGGCCGACGAGACCCGCCTGCTCTACACGCCCAGTCACGACGCCGACGGCGCCTACCCCATCGTCCTGGTCTCCTACCTCGCCGCCCGCCTGAGCTACGACGACGCCCAGATCGCCGCCGTCGTCAAGGCCTACCTGCGTTTCGCGGCCTCCACAAGAGGGCAGGATGCCTCTGCCAAGGCCACCGGCTGCGCCCCCATCACCCGCGAGATGCGCGAGAAGATCAACGCCGCCATCGACAAGATCTCCGCCTGAGCCGGCCGGCCAGCCATCACGACGCCGCACCGAACCGCACATGTCCAGCCAGCACCCGCCCACCCAGCCGCCGTCTCAGACACCCCGAGGAGGGTCAGCCGTGGCCAGCACCACCGCACCGTCGTCGTCGGCCCCACCGCCCGGCGCCGTGACCGCGCCCAGCAGCTCCGACGACGTCGCCATCCAGCCCGGGAAGGCCCCCGGGCAGACCGGTAACCGGATCTTCACCGGGCTGTCCTTCGGGGCCGGCACCCTCATCATGGTGGTGCTCGCTCTCGTGGCCGCCTTCCTCATCCGGGAGGCGCTGCCCGCCCTGACGGCCTCGCGCGAGACGCTGGAGTCGGTCTCCTTCATGCGCGATCGCAGCCTGTGGGGCTACGTGGCTCCACTCGTCTTCGGCACGCTGCTGTCCTCGACCATCGCCCTGGGTGTCGCGGTGCCGCTGAGCATCGGGGTGGCCCTGTTCATCTCCCACTTCGCCCCGCGGCGCCTGGCCCAGACCCTGGGCTACATGGTGGACCTGCTGGCCGCGATCCCCTCGGTGGTCTTCGGTCTGTGGGGCTTCCTGTGGCTCGTGCCCCTGCTCGACCCCATCAACACCTGGCTGAGCGACACCCTCGGCTTCATCCCGCTGTTCGCCGACTACACGGCCCCGGCCAAGAACATCACCACCGCCTCGCTGGTCCTGGCCGTCATGATCCTGCCGATCATCACCGCCACCATCCGCGAGATCTTCCTCCAGACGCCGACGCTTCAGGAGGAGGCCTCCCTGGCACTGGGCGCCACCCGCTACGAGATGATCCGCCAGGCCGTCCTGCCCTTCGGCCGATCCGGCATCATCTCCGCCTCCATGCTGGGGCTCGGGCGCGCCCTGGGCGAGACCATGGCGGTCCTCATGATCCTCTCGCCCGGCATGGGGCTCAACCTCCGCGTCCTCCAGGCCGGTCAGCACCAGACCATCGCCGCCAACATCGCCTCGCAGTTCCGCGAGGCCTACGGGCTGAGCGTCAACGTGCTCATCGCCACCGGCCTGGTCCTGTTCATCATCACCTTCGCGGTCAACTCCCTGGCGCGGTGGATCATCGCGCGCCGCTCCCGAGTTCTCAGGAGCCAGCTGATATGACGCCCACGAACGCACCCTGAGCCCACCGCCGGCGCCGCTTCCAACGGCGCGGCCTCCCGCCCCGACCCGGCCACCGGTGCTGCCGGCGAGACCGGTGCCCCCGCGCCCAAGTCCCTCAAGGCCGCGCTCGCGGCCGCCGAGGCCCCAGCCGCCCCGGTCGACCCGCTGGCCGACCCGCCCTCCATCGAGGGTGTGCCCCTGACCTCCTACCGTCTGCCCGACTGGTTCATCTGGGCGGCGCTGGGAGCCGCCTTCGTCGTCGTCGGCGGGATCGGCCTGCTGGCCGGATGGAGCATCGCCGCCGTCGTCACCCTGACCGCCCTGGTCTGGGTGGTGGGCGCCACGGCCGTCTCCTGGGTGCGCGAGGGCGATCGCTGGGGCCGCAACACCCTGGTGACCCTTCTCATCTACCTGTCCTTCGCCATCGTCATGGTGCCCCTGGTCTCCCTGGTGTGGATGGTCCTGTCCGGTGGCTCGGCCCGCTTCGGCTACGACTTCCTGACCACGAACATGCGCGGCGCCGACGCCTCCAACGGCGGCTTCTACCACGGCATCGTCGGCACCCTCCAGATCACGGGGATCGCCACCCTCATCTCCGTGCCCCTGGGGCTGTTCACCGCCGTCTTCCTCGTGGAGTACAACGGCGGCTGGATCGCCCGGGCCATCACCTTCCTCGTCGACGTCATGACCGGCATCCCCCTCGATCGTGGCCGGGCTGTTCGCCTACTCGATCTTCCTCATCGCGGCCGGTCCCCGCTACCAGGCCGGCATCATCGGCGCCGTGGCCCTGAGCGTCCTCATGACGCCGGTGGTCATCCGCGGCGTGGAGGAGATGCTCAAGCTCGTCCCCTCCCACCTGCGCGAGGCCTCCTACGCGCTGGGTGTGCCCAAGTGGCTCACCATCGTCAAGGTCGTGCTGCGCACCGCGGTGGCCGGCATCACCACCTCCGTCATGATCGCCATCGCCCGCGTCATCGGCGAGACCGCCCCGCTGCTCATCACCGTGGGGCTGACGATCCGCACCAACACCAACCCGCTGAACGGCTCCATGTCCACCCTGCCGGTACTCGTCTACGACCAGTACTCCCGCGGGGGGAGGCCGCCGCCATGGAGCGAGCCTGGGCCGGGGCGCTGACGCTCATCATCCTGGTCATGCTGCTCAACCTCGCGGCCCGCCTCATCTCCAAGTACTTCAGCCCCAAGGGCGGCCGGCGCTGAGCCCCGCCGGGCCCACCGCGCCCGCAGCGCCACCAGAGCCCACCACCGTTCACCTCAGGTAAAGGAACCGACGTGTCAAAGCGCATCGACGTCATCGGCGAGAACATCTACTACGGCGACTTCCTGGCCGTGAAGGACGTCAACGTCGTCATCGAGCCTAAGTCCGTCACCGCCCTCATCGGCCCCTCCGGCTGCGGGAAGTCCACCTTCCTGCGCACCCTCAACCGCATGCACGAGACCATCCCCGGCGCCCGCGTCGAGGGCCAGGTCATTGTCGACGGCGTCAACCTCTACGGACCCGGCGTCGACGCCGTCCAGGTGCGCCGCGCCATCGGCATGGTCTTCCAGCGGCCCAATCCGTTCCCCACCATGTCCATCGCCGAGAACGTCCTGGCCGGGGTGCGCCTCAACAACCGCCGCATCAAGAAGTCTGACGCCGACGACCTGGTGGAGGCCTCCCCCTGCGCGGGGCCAACCTGTGGGACGAGGTCAAGGACCGCCTGGACCGTCCCGGCCTGGGCCTGTCCGGCGGCCAGCAGCAGCGCCTGTGCATCGCCCGAGCCATCGCGGTCAAGCCCGCCGTCCTGCTCATGGACGAGCCCTGCTCCGCCCTGGACCCCATCTCCACGCTCGCCATCGAGGACCTCATCTCCGAGCTCAAGACGGACTACACGATCGTCATCGTCACCCACAACATGCAGCAGGCCTCGCGCGTGAGTGACATGACCGGCTTCTTCAACCTGGAGGCCACCGGCAAGCCGGGCCACCTCGTCGAGTACGACTCCACCGACAAGATCTTCTCCGCCCCCAGCCAGCAGGCCACTGAGGACTACATCTCCGGGCGCTTCGGCTGAGGAATGAGAGGCCAGGTGTCACGAATGGCGACTTTTCAGGCCGTCTGAGGTCGCTCTGAGCGCACCCTGATCCACGTTTGTGCAGGTCAGTGCGTGATATGTCGCTCCGGGAACTGGTGCCGCGCAGGTAAAAGTCGCCCGGAGTGACACTTTTGGGCGCCTTGCGTGACAGGGCGGTGCGGTCACGAGACGGAGGCGGGCGACAGACCGCTCGGGAGAGATGAGGACGTCGGGCCGGAGAGCGCCAGTCGGCGCGAATGCCGCTCGCGGCGGCTTGAGTTGGAGCCCGGGGGCCCGTCACGGCCCGACGCCGCCTAAGAGTCTACAGGTCCGGGCTTGCGACCGTCCCGGTGTCCGCCCAGCGGTCGAAGCTCCCGTGAGTGCCGACCGCCCCTACACGTCCTCGGGTGCGTCCAGACGGTAGCCGACGTTGCGGACCGTGCCGATGAGGTTGTCGTGCTCGGTGCCCAGCTTGGCGCGCAGGCGCCGGATATGGACGTCCACCGTGCGTGAGCCGCCGATGTAGTCCTCGCCCCACACCTCGTGCAGGAGCGCGTCGCGGGTCAGCACCCTTCCCCGGTTGGCGGCCAGGAACTTCAGCAGCTCGAACTCCTTGTAGGTCAGGGTCCAGGATCACCCCGCGCAGACGGGCAGTGTAGGCAGTGACGTCGATGACGAGGTCCCCGACCTCGATGCGGTCGTCATCGACCTCGGCCACCACCGGGACGTGGGCTCGCAGCAGCCGCAGCCGGGCCGACAGCTCGGCGGGCTCGGCACCGGACATGACGAAATCGGCGGCTCCCCAGTCGATCTGGACCGCGGCAGCGCCGCCCTCCTCCAGGATGAGGATGATGGGCGGGCAGTCCATGGGGCCGGTGAACAGCTGGCACAGGGGCACGGGCCCGGGTCAGGTCCCCACGCGCGTCGATCATGACGACGTCGGCGCTGTCCACCTCCACGTAGGAGGAGGGGATCGGGGAGGCACTCCACCTGGGAGTCGAGGAAGGCGGCGGCGGGCAGGGACGCTGGTGGCGTCGCTCGCATGAGTGAACATGATGATCCGCATGGCCGCTCCTTCCAGGGCTCCGACCGGGACTCGCCGGTGCGTACGACCTGAGCAGCGGCGGTTCTGTCAGGGTAAGTCAACCACACGTGGCCGAGTGAGGAATCCTTCGGACGGCAACCGACCGGATAGGGGGATCCGGGCCGAGGGAGGTCGGAGTGGGGGTGACGGTCGCCGGGGTGTGGGACGATGCCTCCTGTGACTACCCACCACCGACGAGCCCAACCGGCTGCGCGCGCCCGTGGAGCCTCCCGCGACTCCAACGATGGAGCCATTCCTATGGCCCCCGCTGACGTGCGCGGTGCGACCGACTGGGCCAGCGTCATCGGCACGAGTGAGTCCGGGGGGACGAGCGCATCGGCGTCCTCGGCCGGTTCTCCGGCGTCCGCGCGCTCGGCCGACTCGGTGGACACCCTCGACGTCGCCGAGGACCTGGGCTACGCCACCCGCCGGGCCTCCAACCGCCCCAAGGAGCCGGGCCTGGTGGACCCGGCCTGGACCAGGCTCGCCTTCGCGGGCCTCGTGCCGCTGCTGCTGGCGGTCGGCTCGGTGCTGCCCGGCTGGGTGAGGCTGGCCCTTGTGGCCGTCCTGGTGCCGGCCGCCGCCCAGGGCTGGCCCGCGCTCGTACGCGCCCGGCACGACCTGGGGGCCACGATCGTCATGACGATCAGCGGGCTGGCGGCCGCAGCCAGTGTCTATTTCCTCGACGACATGGGGGTGGCCGGCCTGGTCATGGCCTTCTCGATCCTGGTGGCCTTCGTCGGGCAGATGCTGCGGTGCGACGGCCGGCACAACCTGGTGGAGGACCTGTCCTCAACGGTCGCCGGATGCCTCGTCGTGGTCTCAGGATCGGCCTGGTGCGCCCTGGAGCCGGGGCTGGCCGACCCGGCCGTCGTCGTGCCCACCTGTCTGGCGCTGTTCGTCGGCGCCGTCCTGACCGTCCTCAACGTGCGCGCTCGGATACTGGAGGCCCTCACCGTCATGGTCCCGGCGCTGCTGGCCGGCGGTGCCGGTTACGTGCTGGCGGCAGCCGGCTTCTTCGGCCTGTCCCACATCAGCGCGATGGCGGCCCTGCAAAGTGCCGTGGCCTGCCTCGTCGTCGGCTTCGTGGCCGGGGTTCTCATGGCCGCCGGCAACCGGGTCCTGTGGACCCACCGGTGGGTGCCCGGCGGGCGGGCGGCGGTGGCCTCCGCGCTCGTGCCGATCCTGTCGGTCGGCGTCCCGGTCTACGCGATCGCCCGCCTCATGGGCGGATTCCTCGCCGGCTGACGACGGCAACCCAGCCCTGCGAGGGCCCGAAAACCCGCATCAAGGTGTCTGAATGTCCAAATTGGTGACAAAGAGACTCCGAGGCCCTGCGGTCAAGCGAAGGAACCGCGGAATCATGCGGTTTCATCTGGCGCGCTCAGTGTTCTTCACCGCCTTTGTCTCCGATTTGGACACTGCGGTGCTGGTCCTGTCCGGATCTTCAGCTCCGGACCGCGCCGGACACTCAGGGCGCTGGCGGATCCGCACGGCCCGGGCGGGCGGCGCGTGTCCCGGGCTGGGGTGACGTCGTAGGCTGCGGGCATGGCATTCACTCTTCCTGACGACCTCGCCCCCGAGCTCTATCCGCTGGCCTGGCTGGTCGGCACCTGGCGCGGCTACGGCATCCTCACCTACGGCGAGACCGTGCCCGAGCAGGCCGTCTACCAGGAGATGAGCTTCGACCACGACGGTGGCCCCTACCTGCGCCAGACCACCACCATCTGGACGGTCGACGCCACGCGCTCCAAGAACCTCGACTTCGAGATGCCCGGCCTCCAGGGCGCCTCCCTGCTTGCCCCCGCCCAGATCTGGTCCACCGAGACCACCTACTGGCGGCCCGTCGGCCAGGAGCAGCCCGACGGCGCAGACGCCGCCGCTGAGAGCACCGAGGCCGCCGACGCCGCCGAGAACACCGGCCCGCTCATCCCCATCACCCGGCTCGAGCTCGTCTCGACCGACCCCGCCGGTCACGTCGGCGTCTGGGAGGGCTGGATCCAGGGGCCGCGCGCCCAGGTCGGCACCCAGGCCGTGGGCCGGGCCCGCACCGCCGCCCCCGTGGAGGAGATGACCCGCATGTTCGGGCTCGTGGGCGGCGACCTCATGTGGACCCAGGACATGGCCGCCTTCGGTCAGAGCGAGGTGACCACCTACGCCTCCGGTCGGCTCGGCCGCGTCGATGACCCCGACGACCCCGCCGCCCAGCCCGGCTCCGGCCTCGAACCGGCCGCCGAGGCGTCTGAGCCCTCCGAGCCCGCCTCCGACGACGCCGAGCCGACCGCCTGATGCTCACCTCCCCACTGCTGACCCGCCCTGGCGCCGTCGCCTCCGCCCCGGGCGACCCCGACGAGACCGTCCCTTCCCACTTCGGCGACCCTGGGCGCGAGCAGGCCGCCCTGGCCGAGGGCCGGGCCGCCTGCGCCCTGGCGCGCGACGTCGTCACCGTCACCGGGCCAGACCGCCTGAGCTGGCTGACCACGCTGTCCAGCCAGGTCTTCACCGCCCTGGAACCCGGCGACGGCGGCGCGGAGGCGCTGCTCCTCGACGCCCAGGGGCACATCACCCACGCGCTCGCGGCCCTCGACGACGGCCACACGCTCTGGCTCACCACCGAGGCGGGCAGCGGCGCGGACCTGGCGGCCTTCCTGGACTCCATGCGCTTCATGCTGCGCGTCGAGATCGCCGAGCGCCCCGACGTCATGGTGCTGGCTGCCCTGGGGGAGGGGCTCGAGGCCCTGGCGCAGGCGGCACGCGACACGGCATCGGACGCGTCGGAGGCCCCCGACGTGCAGGCCGGTACCGCCGAGGCGCAGGGCTCGCTCATCGGTCTGTGGCGCGACCCGTGGCCGGGCGTCGTCGAGGGCGGCACGAGCTACGACGTCGGAGCGGACCGGCCGCATCCCGGCGAGGGCTACCGGGCCGGCTTCGTCCTGGTGCCCGCGCGGAGCGTGGACGCCGTGGCGGGAACCTTCCTCGCCGCCGAGCCGAGGCGCCGGCTGGCCGGGGCGCTGGCCTGGGAGGCACTGCGCATCGAGGCGGGACGCCCGCGCCATGCCCGTGAGGCCGACGCCCGCGCGATCCCGCACGAGCTGGACTGGCTGCGCACGGCGGTGCACCTGACAAAGGGCTGCTACCCGGGCCAGGAGACGATCGCGCGCACCCTCAACCTGGGGCGGCCGCCGCGCCGCCTGACGGTGCTCCAGCTCGACGGCCTCGGCGGCGACCTGCCCCAGCCGGGTGCGAGCGTGCGCATGGGGGAGAGGCCCGTGGGAGCGGTGACCTCCGTGGCGCGACACCACGAGCTCGGCCCCATCGCCCTGGCCCTGCTGCGCCGCGCCGTGCCTGCGAGCGAGCAGCTGACCGTTGAGATCACCGAGGTTGATGAGGCCACTGGTGAGACGGTCGTCGTCGGGCGGGTCGACGCCGCCCAGGAACCGCTGGTCTCGCCCGAGGGACGCGCCCAGGCCAGCCCCGCCGAGCGCCCCGGAGCCGAGCTGCGCAAGGGGCTGCGGCTCTGAGCGTTTCCCGGCTGCGGGTGCCTCTCGTCGGCCGGCGCGTCACCAAGCAGCCACCGGGTGCCTGAGGTGTCAAGTGTTCTCGCTGGGCGTGGCTGTATCACTGGGTTCGTGGGCCACCGACCGGTAACCTGGTGCGCGTGAGCGTCCTTCTTCAAGTTGCCGTCTTCCTCGCTGCGGCCGTCAAGTGGACCTGGCTCGCGGCCCAGGTGGTCGCGATCCTCATGGGTGTCTGGGCGCTGGTCGACTCGCTGCTGCGCCCGACGCAGTACTACGTGGCGGCCGGTAAGAACACCAAACGGTTCTGGACCGTGGTCAATGCCGTTGGAACAGTGGTCGTCGGCGTCCTCGGGGCCGCCTCGATGCTCGGCCTGCTGGGTGTGGTGGCCAGTGCCGTCTACCTGGTGGACGTGCGTCCAGCCCTGCAGGCGCTGGCGCCGGTGCGGGTGCGCTCCTCGATCCGCATCCCGGGGCGGGCCTCGCAGCGTCGGCCGGGGCGCGGTGGGCACGGCCCGCGCGACTGGAGCGCTGGTCGCTGATGCGCGCGGTCATTCAGCGAGTCAATCGGGCGGCCGTTCGCGTCGACGGTGAGGTGGTCGGGGAGATCACCCGGCCCGGCCTCATGGTCCTGGTGGGTGCCACGCACGACGACGGTCCCAAGCAGGTGGCCACAGTCGCCCGCAAGATCGCGGACCTGCGGCTCCTGGAAGGCGAACTCTCGGTGACCGACGCCGGAGCGCCCGTGCTCGTCGTCTCCCAGTTCACGCTCTATGCCGATACCCGCAAGGGAAGGCGCCCCACCTGGAACAAGGCGGCCCCCGGCGAGGTGGCCGAGCCCCTGGTGGAGGCCGTGGCCGAGGACCTGCGTGGGCGCGGCCTGGAGGTGGCCACCGGCCGCTTCGGCGCCGACATGAAGATCGACATGGAGGCCGACGGCCCGGTGACGATCCTGGTCGAGGTCGAGTAGGGCCTGTTGCGAAAGTGGGGTGAAGCGTCCGCGTGTTCGTACCCTCTACCCCTCGAACGCGAGCTCTAAGTAAGGTACGACCGCGACGTCGGCGATTGGCGTGCGGACATCAGCCCACAGTCGTGACGGGAGGCGGGGGCTACGGCTCCTCCTCGGTGGCTGAGGCACGGCACCGCCGGTCCGTAGCGTTGCGGGTAACGTGAAACCCGCGCAACGAGGAGCCGGAGATGAGCACAGGGGACAGAGAGAGGGTCGTGGTCACTCACGTCGCCGGGAGGATCGGCGACCACAACGACCGAGCCATGGCGGCCTCACCGCGCCTGGCCGCCGCCCTGGCGCGGCGCTACGACGTCGAGCCCGTCGTCATCGGATCACCCCGCCCGGCGCTGAGCGTGGGTTGGCAGGCCGAGCTCGACGCCGCCCGCGACGAACTGGAGGCGCTCGCGGCCCACTACGAGGTGCTGTGGGCCGGCTCTGCCGTACCGGTGACCGCGTTGAGCCGCTGTGCCGGGGCGCTGGCGACCCTGCCCGTCGTTGCTGCCAACCGGCCCGACGCGCTCGTCGTGTGGTTCGACGCCCACGCCGACCTCAACTTCCCGGAGAGCACGCCGAGCGGCTACCTCGGCGGCCTGGCCCTGTCCGGACCGTTGGGGCTGTGGGACTCCGGACTCGGCGCAGGGCTGGGCACGGACAACGTGGTCCTGGCCGGGGTGCGCGACATCGACCCGCCCGAGGCCGATCTCATCGAGGGTGCGGGCATCCCCCTCGTCGGGCCTGGAGAGGGCTTCACTGAGCGGCTCGGGCGGGTGGTGGACGGCAGGCCCGTCTATATCCACATCGACTGCGACGTGCTGGAGCCCGGTGTCGTGCCGACCGACTACCTCGTCGGCGGAGGCCTGAGCCTGGCCGAGCTGCGCCAGGCGGCCGAGGTCCTCGCCCGCGGCGAGGTCGTCGGCATCCAGATCGGCGAGCTCGAGACGGCCACTGGGGAGGAGGGCCTCGACCCGCTGCTAGACGCCCTGTCCCCCGTGCTCGACGCCGTCGGCTGAGCCGGGCCGGCCCTTGCGGTCTGTCCCGCCCATGGATGGGGTGACTGCTGTGGGGCGACAAAGAGGCATGATCAAGCGCGCGGGTGCGTTCTTCGATCTGGATTCCGGGGTGGGCCTCGCAGCGCCGTCCGGACATACGTAACAGGACTTAGGTCGAAGGAGGCCGACGATGCGATGCCGTGGCCGATGTGATGTGAGGAGGCGCTGAGATGACGGGGCGCTCGCGGGCGGTGGTCGTCGCCATGATGCTGTGGTGGGCCTTCTTCGGCTGCATCAGCGTGTCCTGGTCACTGGGCTCCCCGTGGCTGGTCGATACGGTCCTTCAGGGCGATGCCCTGCGGCTCGCCCAGGAGCGGCCCACCTGGTTCGTCGTGGTCGTCTTCGTCTCCGGGCTGGTGAAGCTGGGGTTCGTCGTCTTCGGCTTCGCCCTGCTGCGCCCGGACGTCATCAGGGTGCCGCGTTGGATGCGCCTGGCCTTCGGCTGGGTCTCGGGGGTCCTGCTCATGGCCTACGGGATGGCCGGTTCGGCGCCGGCGATCCCGAGGCTCCTGGCGGGGGGAGCCGCTCTCGCGCTACGGCTGGTGGCGGCTGGTTCTGTGGATGCCTCATTTCTGGGTGGGCGGGATCCTGGTGCTGGCCGCAACGGTCGCCTACCTGCGCTCGAGCCGGTCGGCGTCGACCGGTTCCGCCGTGCACGCGGGCCCTGCTGGACGCTGACTCCCCGCGGCAAGTGTCCACCAAGCGGACATCAAGCCGCCGACGTCGTCGGGCGCAGTTTCTGAACCGCGTCATTCCGCGGTTCTCCGGATGGAGTAGTGAGCCTGAGCCGGTTCATGTCCGCGCGGTGGTCACTCAATCCGGTCGGAGCAAGGGAGAGGGCCGGGTATGCGCCCCCGACTGCGCTTCCCGGCCCTCACCTGAGTGTCACCCGGGCAGCCACCCCGGCTCAACGGGGAGTATTCCCCAAATCGTCCGATGGGTAGATCCCTGGTTCAGCAGGTCAGAGTCACGTCGTCGGCGACGGTGGAGCCGACAGTGGTGGAGGTGGAGATGCTGGCGAGCTCGTGGTCGTCGGCGTTGCCGCCGGTGCACACGATGGCGCAGGGACCCCTGCGGACGGGGTCGGCCATGAGTCCGGCCAGGCTCGCGGCCCCGGCGCCCTCGGCCAGGTGTGGGCGTGGGTGGACATGAGGCCGACGGCGTGCTGGATCGCGTCGTCGTCGACCAGGATGAAGTCGTTGAGGCTGCGGCCCAGCACGGACTGGGTGAGGGTGAAGCTCGCCCCGACGGCCAGGCCCGCCACGCGGGTGCGGCTGAGGACGGTGGCCGGCTTGCCGGACTTCCAGGCGCGGTGCGCGGCTGGAGCAGCACTGGACTGGACGCCGATGACCCAGCACTCGGGTGCCAGGACATCGCGCACGAGGCAGGCTCCGGCGGCACCGGAGCCCGAGCCGACCGGGGCGTAGACGCTCCGTAGGCCGCGGTGGCGACGGAAGAGCTCGAGGTAGACGGTGGCGTGTCCGAGCACGATCGCCGGCTCGTCGCCGGGGGAGACCATGCGCATCCCCTCGGCCAGCGAGAGGGCCTCGGCGTGGGCGAGCGAGTCGCACATCGTCTCGCCCTCCACGACGACGCGGGCGCCCAGGGCGCGCACCGCGGCCACCTGCGGGCCGGAGCACCCACCGGGACGACGACGGTGACGGGCACTTCGCTGCGTGCGCCGGCCCAGGCCAGGGACTGGGCGTGGTTGCCGGTGGAGGCGGTCACGACGCCGCGGCGCCGCTCCTCGGGGCTGAGCGTCGCCATGAGTGCCACCCCGCCGCGGACCTTGAAGGCACCGGTGGGCTGGACGTTCTCGTGCTTGACCACGACCTCGACCCCGGTCTCGGCGTTGAGCAGCGGGTAGGACCAGGCGGGAGTCTCGGGCAGGACGCGTGAGACGGCCTCGTAGGTGCGCATGACGGCATCGAAGTCGAGGATCGCCTGCGTGCTGGTGGCGGGCGCCTGGGGCAGGGGGTCGGTTACGGTCATGACTCCATGATGATGACGGTCGGACTATCGGTCCAATGAATGTTTTATGGAATACCCATCGATATGAGCCATACTTGGTGGCGTGATCGATGTGCAGCAGCTGCGCGCCCTCGTGGAGCTCTCCCGGCTCGGCACCGTCTCGGCCGCTGCGGAGTCACTGGGCTTCAGTCAGTCCACCGTCTCCCACCAGCTCGCCGCCCTGTCGCGTGCGACCGGCGCGGTCCTGCTGACACGGGCCGGGCGCGGGGTGCGGCTCACCGAGGAGGGGCGAGCGCTGGCGGCCCGGGGCCAGGAGGTCCTCGACCTGCTGGATCGCACCGAGCGCGAGGTTGTCTCCATGGCGCACGCGGAGGCGGGGCGGGTGCGCCTGGCCGCCTTCCCCTCCGCGGTGGCCTCCCTGGTTCCGGGAGTGCTCGACGTCGTCGGCCAGCAGTATCCGGGCCTGGAGGTCGAGCTCGTCGATGCCGAGCCGCCCGAGGCCCTCGACGCGCTGCGGCGCGGGCGGGTGGACGCGGCCCTGTCCTTCTCCTACATCGACGACGATGCCGGTGAGGGACTGGAGTCGGTGCACCTGCTCGACGATGTCCTCTACCTCGTCACCCACCCCGGCGGTATCACGCGTATCGCCGACGGCGCCCAGTGCCGGTGGGTGACCGGCTGCGCGCGCTGCCACGAGGAGCTCATCGCCGTCGGTCGGGCCAACGGCTTCACGCCCGAGACCGCCTACGCCTCCGACGACTACGTGGCCGTGCAGGCGCTCGTCGCCGCCGGGGTGGGGGCGGCCCTGCTGCCCGGGATGGCGCTGAGCGCCTACCGGCACGAGGGAGTCCAGGTGCGGCCGCTGGCCCGCGAGCAGCGGCGCGTCGAGGTGGTCGCCCGCGCCGAGAGGCCCCGGCCTCTGGCCATTGACGTCCTGGTGGAGGCGTGCCGGACGGCGGGCCGCCGTACGAGCCTGCGCCGGCCCGCGGTCAGGACCGGCGGGAGTGCTGCCTCTCGGTGAGGTGTGGTGTGATGGGGCGTGTATCCGTGCTGCATCGCAGAGAGGAACCGAAAATGGGGTCTGGTGTGCGAGCTGTCCTGGGTGACGTATCCGGAGAGGTCGCCGTCTTCGGGTCGCTCAATGCTGACCTGACGGTCCGAACGGAGCGCTTCCCCAAGCCCGGTGAGACGGTCAGCGGGGAGGACCTCGTGATCCTGCCGGGAGGCAAGTCGGCGAATCAGGCGGTTCAGGCCGGTCTTCTCGGTGCTCGCGTGAGGATGATTGGGGCCGTCGGAGGGGATGGTCATGGCGATCTGCTCATCGAGTCCCTCCAGCGCGCCGGCGTGGACACCGCCGCGGTTCAGCGTGAGGACGTGGCTACCGGAACCGCCATCATCACCGTCGACAGCACGGGGGACAACACCATCGTGGTGTCTCCCGGAGCGAACGGGAGAGTGGACGTCTCGACGGCGCAGCGGCACCAGGACGTCATCCGCGAGGCCCGTGTGCTGGGGCTGTGCATGGAGGTCAGCCCCGACGCAGTCGAGGCCGCGACCCGCATCGCCCACGACGCCGGCACCCGCGTGGTCTTCAACAACTCTCCATTCCACCCTGTCCTGTCTGCGGGGCTCCTGGAGGCGATCGACGTCCTGGTCGTCAACGAGCATGAGCTCGCCGACATGCTGAAGCCGGGCATGCCTGAGACAGCGGCTGAGCCGGAGCACGAGCGAGGCGACGACGCCATGGACTGGGGCGATTGCGCAAGGAGACTGGCCGCGATGGGGATCCCCTCCGCTGTGGTGACCCTGGGGGGACGCGGGTCGATGGTGATCGAGGGGAAGGAGATCACCCCGATCGATCCCTTCCCGGCCGACGTCGTGGACACGACCGGTGCCGGCGACTCCTTCCTGGGCACGCTGCTGGCGGCGCTCGCTGCAGGCGCCGGACTCAGGGAGGCGGCACGTGCGGCCTCGGCCGTCTCCGCCTTCGCGACGACCTCAGTAGGGGCGCAGGCCTCCTACGGGGACATCGCCGCTGTCGAGCGGCACTTCGGATAGGCGAGGCTCGACGGGCGAGGCGAGAGAGCCGCGTCCGCCTACCGCGACGGCAGAATGCGTGTAAACCTCGGGAGTGGGGTGACAGGAGGCGGGGGCGCAGGCCTATCTCGCCTCAGTCATCCTTGAACTGCTCGAGATTCTCGGTGTGGGGGTGACCGTCATCGTTGGAACTGAGCCAGAACGCGGGCCTGGCCTCCGTTGAGCCCTTCCCTGTGGGGACGTCCTGCTTGACGACCAGTCCGGGGCCAGTCGGTACGCCACGTTCGACGGTGGTCTTTCCCGTGATATCGATTGTCTTCTTGGTGCTGGGATTGACGAGTTGTTGCTCAAGCGCGTCCCAGGAGGGACTGAGTGACTTCCTCTCCTCCTCTGACGCTGCCTTTGAGCGTTGCTGAAGGTCGCCGGCTGCTTTCGGGTCCGCGAACCTGTGTATCCAGCCGCCGGGGTGGACAGCGACGACTCCGGAGACGCTCCCGGCCGTGGTCCCGTCGGTGCTGACGAGGGAGATGGTCGTGAGCGAGCATCCGTAGAAGCAGTCGTCCGAGAGGAGGTTGGGTGCGAGCACGAGGTTCTCCCGGGTGGCACCCGCCAGCCACTTGTCGGTGGGGAATGAGGAGGGCTGAGCGCTCGTGTCCTTCAGGGAGAAGATATTGATGGCTCCCTTGCCGGATCCGGCCGGGAAATAGTTCTGGGCGGTCTCGACGGCAAGGGTGCTGTTGGTGAGGGCCTGCCCCAGGATGACTCCGGAAACTGTGGCGTCCCTTACTGTCTTGCCGGTCTTGGCGTCAAGGACGACAATGTGCGTGCGCTGATCAGCTGCCGTATCTTCCGTCTTCTGCTCGGCGGGAAGGAGGATCAGCGACAGGTAACGTCCGTCAGGACTGACGACGGCGCTTCCCCGTCGACGACCGGTCCATGTCTTTACTTATAGTGCTTTGGGCGCTGTTTGTGTACTTGGTCCTTTCTTGGTCGGCGACTGCGGGCTTGATGGACACAGCCCACTGGAATCTAGTGGAGGAAGGATCTCGGCTCACCACGGTCGTCGTCAGGTCGCCAGTGACGGTATCTTTCGCGCCATTCTTGCCTGATGTGCTCATGATGACGGTGCCTTCGGCGGATGACAGTGGCCTGTTGTCCATGAGGTTTCTAAAATTATCTGGGGCGGCGGCATCTGCTTCCTGGGCATTGAGGGAGGAGATGACTGGCGCCTCATCACTCCCCTCAATGTTGCATGAACCGATTGTGAGCGCGAGCGTCGTGGCTGCGGTGAACGTCGTCAGTCGCCGGAGAGTGGAGGACCTGCGGAGGCGCAGGGGATGAAGGTTATTCAGGGTTGGTGTAGGCGTAGAGGGCTAGGGTGGCTGTGATAGTTTCTTTGAAGGTGTGCAGGGGGCGCCTGTAGTCGTGGGTCAGGATCTTCCAGGATTTGATGTGCGCGATGGTTCTCTCCACGACATACCGGATTTCATTTAGGGATTTGTTGGCCTGCTTCTGGGCCTTGGTGAGCTCACTGTTGGGAGGTTTCTTGTAGGGGGTGAGAACCCCGGTTCCGATGTAGCCTTTATCGGCGATGCAGCAGGAGGGGTCGATCTCCTCCAAGAGACCGGAGGTGGTGATGGCCTTGGTGTCGTGGGTGGCCCCCGGTAGCGGGTCTGAGGCCCACCGCAGGCGCCCGGCGGGGCTGACCAGCACTTGCAGGCTCAGGCCGGTGCGCTTGTGCTTGCCCGACCACAGGTCCGTCCGATCCTTCCAGCTCCAGCACGGCAGGAGCGTACCGTCGATGATGTGCACGCCCCCATGGGGGACCTCCTCGACGGTCGCCAGCACAGGCCCCAAGACCCTGGCGATGATCCGGGTGACCACCGAGATCGCCCGCGAGATCGTCGGCTGTGACACCCCCATGATCTCGGCGATCGCCTCCTGGGAGGTGTTGGTGCGCAAATACATCAACGTCGCCCGCACCGCGGCCAGTGGGCCAAGAATTCTTGGCGCCAAGGAGATCTCAGTATCACCCAGCACCATTTCCACCAGGCAGCTCAACTGCGTTCTGTCCAGGCCTGTGATACCCTTACCCATGACGGCTCGTTCCTGAGAGGTTTCATGTAGCAATCTGATTCTCTCAGACCAACGAGCCGTCACCCATTCAACACACCGAACCCCTAAACCCCCATACACGCCTCTGAATAACCTTCGATGTGTGGCTCTCATTTCTGGCCTCCTGTGACGCCGAATATCCGATAAGTGGTGCGGCAGCGCTGATCGCGATTGCTTGGCCCGACACTGCAGTCGGCGTAAGACGTACGAGTTGCCTTGAGAATGGCGATGACGGCGCCAGGAGTCCTTACGGCCCTCGCTCGGCTCTCGGAGTCGGTGTCCTGGGGAATTAGTGGCTGGGCCGGCGTATTTTCCTTGTCGGCCAGTTCCTGGGGCGGCTGATACGTGGAACCGGGTGTGATGGGGATGGTGGTGCCGGGCGAGCCGTCGCCGGGCCGAATGACGAGTGCCGCGGAGGTGGAGCCGTCGTCGGCCGTTACCTCAACGAGCCCAGTGCTCGCACCAGCGAGGCTCCGATCCTGGGATACGGGGGTGACCGTGCGGGTGACTGGGTCGAATACTGCTTCGGACCGTGATTTCTCTGGGTGATCGTGAATGTTCACCTCCCGGTTGATAATGGGATAGGTGACGATGCTGCCCGAGACGCGTGACGCTTCCGTATTGATCCCCGAGGTCGCTCCTAGTGGGAAGGTCTTGGTGTCGGCGCCGTCGACCTTGGCCAGCGCGTCCAGACTGATCACCTCAGCCACAGGGTTTCCTGACGAATCGGCCTCGCCGGTGTAGCGGGCAGCCCATCCGTTGATGAAGGAACTGAAAGGGTTATCGAACGCATTCGGTTCAGACGGCAGTTCTGACAGGATGTTCTGAACCTCGACCTCGGCGGTGGGGTTGTTCTGAGGAAAGACCGTGGTGGTTACCGTCGACCTGTACACGCTGGTGGGTGCGTCCTCGGAGGGAGGTTCCTCGGAAGACTTCAGGATGAATGAGGCGTGTCCGGCCGGACCGGAGTAGGACACGTCGGAGTTCTCCGGGAGAGTCCACATCTGAGACCTGTCGGTAAGTGAGAAGGCGGTGTCGCCGTCGAGGACTGCGGAGTCAGTCAGTTGAAGATTGCCGTTGGTGCTCTGACGCTCGAAGACGATCTGCCGGTCAGGGCGTCGAAGACCAGGGTGATAGCTGCTTCGCTCCCTTGCGGGGATGCGACGAATGCGGGTAGCTGGATTCGGGTGGCCACGTACTTGCCGTCGGGACTGGTGATGAGCCGACGGCTGTCGGAGTAACTGTTGGGGGCGACTGTTGTGTGCTTGCGGCTGTAGCTCCACAGGACACTGCCGCCCTTGGGGCTCAGTGCCATGACGCCGTCGTCGGTGAGGAAGATAGGGCCGCCTGCGCCCGCAACGGTTGTCAGCTCGGTGGAGGAGATCTCCGTGCTCCAGGTGGCCGTCGGTGCCAATGATGTGGGAAGTGCCAGCGAGGTGTCGGCAGGGGGCGTGGCCATGACATGGTGGACCGGGTTGACAAGTGCCCATGTTCCCGCGAGGGCGGAACCGAGCATCAGTACGGGGGCAATGACCATGGCCATGAGGTAGGCGCGCGTACGGCGAGGTACCCGAATGCTCTCGTACCGGGGGAGTCCCTTGTCAGTCTTCTCTCCGGTCTTGCGCTGGAGGCGGCGCCAGCGGCTAGGGTCATCGGGATCGCCGATACCTACCGCGGTGGTGCGCATGCGCAGGTAGTGCAGCAATGGTCCGACGCTCAGGAAGAGCGTGGCTGAAAGTGCCACTCCAGCCAGGACCAGGAGGAACAGGACGGAGAATCCGGTCTCCTGGTAGGTGTTCCACCACGCCAGAGTTAGAGATGCCGCCGTTGCCATCCCCAGGGCCGCCATGACCGTGATCATGATCGTTACCAGGATGGGGCGCTTCTTCTTCCTGAAGCTGAGGAATAGCCAGACCAGTACTCCTCCGAAGATCATGAGGCCGGTCATGGTGAAGGCCTCATCGGGTATGAGGCTGCCGGCCTCCTTGAGCTCTCGACGCAGCACCAGTGCGGTCACTCCGAGCACGACGGCGTCGATGAGTCCGCCCCAGCGCAGGGCGCGCAGGGTCAGGGTGCCGCGTGGTGGGAAGGGGACACCCTCGCTCTTGCCTTCGGCCTCACCCGTGTCTGGCTCCGTCGAGGGTTCATCGGTGGAGGTGGCAGTGCCTGGCTGGGTGTCGGGCTGATCGGGGCTGTTCTCGTCGGCGTCGGGCGCTGAAGGCATGAGCCTATTGTGATGACCAGTCCGTGACTATGTCAGGTGTTTGCGGGGCATTCGCGCGGTTGAACGGGCAAGGGGGGGACGCTTCAGAGGACCGGACTTACTGGTGCGGCTTCGGTCGCTCCCAGTGCTTTCGATCGGGCGCGGTGACGCCGTCGATGGTGCCGAGCTCTCGCCCCCGGGTATCAACGCGGGTGAGTGTCACCGACACGTCAGTGCGCCGTTCGGTGACCAGTGACTGAGGGGACAGGAGTAGGGCGCCATTGTCGATCCCGATGAGCCACTGGTCGGTGGGGAACGAGGTAGGTGCGGCGGACGTGTCGGTCAGGGAGTAGACGTTGACCGTCCCCTTCCCGTCTCCGGCCGGGTAGTAGTTCCGGGCGGTCTCCACGGCCAGGGCATCGTCGGTGAGCACCTGGCCCAGGACGAGCCCTGAGACCTCCACGGTGCGGACCGTCTTCCCGGTGGCGGCATCGAGGACGACAATGTGGGTGCGCTGAGCAGCGACGTCGAGCGGGTTGCGGTCGTCGTCCGAGCCGGAGAGCACGGGCCTCATCCGCGGTGGACGCAGGACGAGGGAGACGTAGCGGCCATCGGGACTCACGACGGCGTAGCCCGCCGGTCTCCATGCGAGGAGGTCGTGGGCGACGTCCTGGGCAGAGCTGCCGTCGTCGTCGCGCCAGTTGACGACGGCAGGCTTGATCTCACGCGCCCACAGCACCGAGCCGTCCGAGCCGCGGTACCTGGCGACGATCGAGCTGTTTGGCCCCAACCGGTCCTGCCTGCTGCGTCCCGCCTTCTCCTTCTCCGTTACCTCCGGGGCGGAGACGTAGAGGTAGTCCTCGCCGACGGGCAAGGCGTCATCGTCAGTGCTGGTGGGAGTCTCCGAGACGCGCTTCCTTGACCTGTGAGGCGCTCAACGCCGTGGTCTCCACCTGCTGCAGCTGTGAGGGGGCTGGACTGCAGGCGCTCATGGTTCCCCCCAACAGAACCGTTGCAGCGAGGGCCGAGCCGATGAGCCGCCGACGACCGAGATGAGGTTGTGTCCTGGTCATGACGAGGCTCCTGGGATGCCGAAGATGCGGAAGGAGTGGGAGCCCTTGTCCGGGCCGGTTGCAAGGACGACGAGGGTCGTGCCCGGCGTGCTCAGTGTGGTGAGCAGCGGATCAGACAACGGCGAAGGATCGTCGCTGGTCCACAAGTGCCGAGTCCCGGGTGGGTAGTAGGTGGAGCCTGCGGGGACGCCCACCGTCATCGGGGTGCGTTCCCCGCTGCTGACACTGAGGACACCGCTGCCACTGGACTCGTCATGGGCGAGGCTGGCGGAGGATAGGACCCCGGCTTCCTGCGCCGAGTGGAAGACGGTACGGGTCTGCGGGTCGAAGATCGCGGCGACGGCTGTGCCGCCCTCGAGCTCCTGGGGAGATGACGGCATGCTGCTGGCTCCGTTACCTACGGTCCGTCGAGGCAGAGTCGTCAGCGTGCCCGTGGCGTGGGAGGCAGTGATGTTGGCTCCGGAGGTCAGGCCCAGGTCGTAGGTGGTCGTGTCGGCGCCGTCGACACCGGCCATGGCGTCCAGGTTGACGGCCTGGGCCGTCCAGCCCGTTGGGGAGGTCTCGAAGTCGATCGGTTGAGGAGTCTCAGTGAAGACGGCCACCCACCCGCCGACGACGAGAGGACTGCCCCGGCCGTCGGTGAGGATCGGGGCGCTCTCGCGGCGTACCGAGGGGGCGGTGTCGGGCATGAGTGTGTAGGTTCCATACAGTCCATCCCAGGACTTCTGCCCATCGGGGCCTCGTTGTGTGCCCCGCAGGAGGAAGGAGGAGTGACCGGCCGTGCCCGAGTAGGGGCTGGTACCAGGTGACACGGAGACGTCCTCCGCATCAATGGACCACAGTCGGGAGCCGTCGGTGAGCGAGTAGCCGGTGGTGCCGTTGAGCAGGACGGAGTCCGTGAGCTGGAGGACGCCTTCCTGCATGAAGCCCTCGTAGTGACGTGCCCGGTCACAGTGTCGAGAACTACCACCAAAGGCTTGACGCTCATGCCCTTCGGCGCCTCCTCGTCGATGGAATCGAGCGTTACTGCGAGGTAGCGACGATCCGGGCTCGGGTGGCAGCGGATGAAGCGCGCGTGCTTGCGCGGATAGGCCCAACGGGTCGAGCCATCGGTGGAATTGAGGCCGACGACGCCGTTGCTGCTCAGGACGACCGGCCCGGCCGCACCGGCCACCACGTCCATCATGCCGTGGACGTCCTGCGACCAGGCTGCCGCAGAGGCGAAGGACCGGGGCAGGGCCGGAAGCGCAGAGGTGTCGATATTCGCAGCGGTCGACGGCGTGAACCGGCTCGCAACCAGGTGCGGGACTGTGGCCGCTGCTCCGAGGGTGAGCGGCGGAATGAGGATCAGAGCAGCCACGCCGAGGGCGGAGCGCCACGAGAGCCTGGGCATCCGAGTCCTCCGCAGGCGACGCAGCCGCTCTGGAAAGCGCCGTTTCTTCGGCGGTGGGAAATAGGTGGCCCGGGCAGCGCGAACCAGGAGATCGGTGGCTGCCAGCAGACCTAGGCTCAGCACACCGGCAGCCAGCGTGAGCAGCTGGTCGATACTGACCGAGGTGCTGCGGAGCTGGGTGTACCACAAGCAAAGGGCGATGACGGAGAAGCCGCCCGAGACCGCCAGAAAGCACAGCGGTTGGAAGAGCACCGTCTTCTTGACAAGCGCTCGCGGTGAGGTGGGATAGCTCTTCAAGGGAAAACGCGCGATCTCTCTCCACTTGAGGTAGCCAGCGATCCATATGAGCAGGGCCAGGCCGCCAACAAAGCCCCCGGCCGTCTTCATCACCTGACCGGGATCCGATAGCCCGCTCTGGTAGACGAGGAGCAGCACGGCCATCGCTCCGACCGCCAGGAGCCAGCCGAGGCGCAGGGCCCGCAGAGCCCGCAGCATCGTGAGGATGCGTTGCGGAGGGGTGCCGTTCCGTCCGAGGCATCCGAGACCTCTGGGGTGTCGTCGGCATCGGCTGGAGAACTCACGGGAGGCATGGATCCTATTGTGATGGGCCGATCCGGATCATGCGGCCGATTTCTCGGGGTAGTTCTCCCGACGCGTTCGAATTCGCCGGTGTGAAGACGTGAGCCGGCGCGCCTTCGCCGTGGGCCGGCTGTCCACCGAGTGGTGGACGCCCCGTGGTCCGACCGGTTGCTACCGGCGCCGCGATCCAGATCACACACTGGAGGCATGTCGCAGCTCCCCGCCGTCCAGATCCTCGGCCTGAACAAGTCCTACGGGAACAAGCGCGTCCTGGAGAACCTGGACCTCACGGTTCCGGCTGGCACTGTCCTCTCCCTCCTGGGGCCAAACGGTGCCGGCAAGACCACCGTCGTCGAGATCCTCCAGGGTCTGCGCCGTCGTGGCGGCGGCACCGTCTCCGTCCTGGGGAGGACCCGGGCACGCCTCGCGCACCTGGCGCGCCCGCATCGGCGTCGTCTCCCAGACCTCCGCGGACTTCAAGGACCTCACTGTCACCGAGGCCGTCAGCCACATCGCCCGTTTTTTCGCTCGGCCCGCCGACATCGCCGAGACCATCGATCGCGTGGGACTCTCCGACGACGCCCGCACCCGCGCCTCGCGCCTGTCCGGAGGACGTCGTCGCCGCCTCGACGTCGCCCTGGCCATCATCGGCCGCCCCGAGCTGCTGTTCCTCGATGAGCCCACCACCGGCTTCGACCCCGAGGCCCGCCACGTCTTCTGGGACCTCGTCAAGGATCTGCGCACCGACGGCACCAGCGTTCTGCTGACCACTCACTACCTCGACGAGGCCGCTCAGCTGGCGGACGAGGTCGCCATCATCCTGGGCGGCCGCGTCATCGAGTACGGCACGCCCGAGGCCCTGGCCCGCCAGGCCGGCAGCGAGCGCACCGTCAGCTGGATCGAGGACGGTGTCGAGCGCACCGAGTACACGGCCACCCCACCGCCGTCGTCCGCGGCCTCATGGGCCGCCTCACCGGGCCCGACGGCGAGGTTCCCGGACTCAGGTCCACACCCCGAGCCTGGAGGACCACTACCTCGAGCTCGTCTCCCGCCACCACTCCACCTGATCCGCATTCACCTGACCCGCCGGCGCGTCTTTCCCCTTCCGTCTCCCCGGCGCGCCGGCGTCCCCATCCCTCCTGCAGCCTCTTCGCTGCCTGCCGCCCAGCCTTTCACCCGCCCACGTGAGGAGCCCTCATGACCACCGCGCTCGCCCCTCCGCCGCCGTACCCGCGGCCCCCGACCCAACGGCCCGGTAGCGCAGCGACCGCCGTCATGACCATGACCTGGGCGAGCCTGGTCAGCTTCGTGCGCGAACCCATCGCCTTCGTCATGGGGCTCCTCTACCCCCTGTTCATGCTCATCCTGTTCAATGCCGTCTTCCCCGGTGAGATGAAAGGCGGCATCACCTTCGGCGAGTACATGCTGCCGGCCATGATCACCATGGGCGTGCTCGCGACCCTGCACGCAGATCCTGGCGATCTCCGTGGCCGCCGAGCGCGAGAACAACGAGCTCAAGCGCCTGGCCGTCCTGCCCGTGCCGGCCTGGGCCTACGTGGCCGCCAAGTGCCTGGCCAACGTCGCCCTGTCCGGGCTCAACATCGTCGTTCTCATCGGCATCGGCCGCCTCGCCCTGGGGCTGAGCCTGCCCTCCGCGGCGAGATCCTGGGCACTGGCGGCCCTGGCCCTCCTGCTCACGATCGGCGCCTGCACCGCTCTGGGGTTGGCTATCGGCCGCTGCTGCCCCTCCTCGCGGGCCGCCTCCGGGATCCTCACCCCGATCATCATCATCCTCCAGTTCGTCTCCGGCCTCTTCCTGCCCCTGTCCCAGCTGCCGGCCTGGATGGTTCACGGCTTCTCGGTCCTGCCGGTGCGCTGGTCGGCCGAGCTCATGCGCGAGGCGTTCCTGCCCTCCACCGCCGCCATCGCAGAACCCACCGGCGCCTGGGAGACCGGCAAGGGCCTGGCCGTTGTGGCCGCCTGGCTCGTGGGCGGCGTCGTGGCCGCCATTATCATCACCCGCCGCGATACAGTGGACAGATGAGCCAGGAGACGCAGGATCTCGTGTCCTGGCCCCGCGACCTGTGCGGCAAGCTGCGCCTGGCCTGCGAGGGCACGGACAGCCCCACGGGCGTCTACCCGCCGCTCGATCGGGCCGATCTGCCTCGCTGGGTCTGGTGCGTCCTGACATGGACGCTCGCGGCCGCCACGCTCCTGGGCGTGTTCTACTCGATTTCGCCTCACTGACCTTCTTCGTCGTCCCTGCCGCTGCTCTGGTGGGTCTACACCAAGTGGTGGGCCGCCGTCGTTGCGCACCTCGTCTTCGCGGCGGGCTTCGCCGCCGTCGGGTACATCAAGGGTGACGAGACGTGGTGGATCAACCCCCTCATCATGGTCATCGTCGTCCTGGTGACGGGCACCTGGGTCACCTGGGTCCACATCGTCCGTTACGAGGCCATCCATGCCCTGGCCGACAAGGAGGAGGCGCTCGCAGCGCTGGCCCGTACGCAGAGCGAGCTGGTCGCCGCCGAGCGCGCCGCGGGCATCGCCGCCGAGCGCGAGCGCTGGTCCCGCGAGGTCCATGACACCCTGGCGCAGGGGTTCATCTCCGTGGTCAACCTCGCCCAGACAGCCCTCAATGATCTCGCCGAGGGCTCGAGAGGCGACCCCCGCGAAGCACGGGCAGTGCACGGGCTGCTCGCCGAGATCGAGTCCGTCGCGCGCGACAACCTGGCCGAGGCTCGGGCCCTGGTGGCAGGTGAGAGCCCCTGCGCTCTGCGCGACGACGGCCTGCAGGCGGCGCTGCGGCCTGACCCGGGCCCAGGAGAACCGCGGTCTGAGCATCTCCCTCATCGCCGAGCTGCCGGCCCACATGACCTCCGGGCTCCAGGTCGCGGTCCTGCGTATCGTCCAGGAGTCCCTGAGCAACGTGGTGCGCCACTCCCATGCGAGCCACGTCGACGTCGTCGTCTCCGTTTCCTCCGAAACCGGCGAGCTGATCGTCACCGTCGCCGACGACGGCGTCGGCGCGGGAGGGGTACCGGAGGGAACCGGGCTGACCGGGATGCGATCACGCGTGGAGACCCTCGGCGGGACGCTGACCGTCGACCCGCTCCAGGGAACCCGACGAACGCGGGCGTGTCGGAACCGTCGTCGAGGCCAGAATGCCCTGTGAACGACGTCGGCTCCTCCTCAGCAAGTGCTCCGGGCTCCGCGGACCCGGCTCAGGTGTGCTCGGCGCCCGCGCGGACGACCGCCGGGTCCGCCTCCTGGTGGTCGACGACCATCCGGTGGTGCGTTCCGGGATCGTCGGCATGCTCTCCGGCGAGCCGGACCTCCAGGTGGTGGGGCAGGCCGCCGACGGCGCCGAGGCCATCGCCCTGACCGCCGAGCTCGTCCCCGATGTCATCCTCATGGACCTGCGCATGCCCGGACTCGACGGCGTCGAGGCCACCCGCCGGATCTCCACTCGTCCCGACGCGCCCCGCGTCGTGGTCCTGACGACCTACGACACCGACGGGGACATCCTGCGCGCCGTCGAGGCCGGAGCCATCGGCTACCTTCTCAAGGACTCCCCGCGCGAGGACATCCTCGCCGCGGTCCTCTCCGCCGCGGTGGGTCGCAGCGCGCTGAGCCCAGCCGTGACCACTCGCCTCGTCGGGGCGGCGCGGGGAACCGGGCGCGGCGCCGACGGCTCGCCGTGCCGGGCGGGGGCACCGGTGAGTCTGTCCCCACGTGAGAGGCAGGTGCTCCAGGCGGCTTCACGCGGACTGTCCAACAACCAGATCGGGGCCGAGCTCTACATCACCGAGGCCACCGTCAAGACCCATCTGCTGCGCGCCTACGCCAAGCTCGGCGTCGACTCACGCACGGCCGCCGTCACCGAGGCGCTGCGCCGTGGCCTGCTCGAGCTGGACTGAGCCGCGTCGCTGCATCACGGGCTCTTCACCTCGGCTGAGCCCCCGCGAGCTCGTACCTGAGGGCACGCGTTCGAGGGATAGAGGGCACGAACGCGCGACCTGTCCTGATCGCGACGGGGCGGGAGCAGGGGCTCTGGTCGGCCGGGGCGGGCTGGTTGCCGAGGTGCTCCCTCACCCGCCGGGGTGTTCCTCCTCCCACTGGGAGATCGTGGAGTTGAGGGTGCCCAGGAACTCCTCCTCACCGATGGTGTTGAGCTTGAGGAACACCGCCCTGACTGCCACCCAGAGTGATCCCGACGATGTGGACGTAGGGCCCGTCCTGGATGGCGGTGACGGACATTCCACACGGTTGTTCCCCATCATGCTGAAGCGTTCGTAACCCCTGACCGCTATACCTCGGCGGAGGTCCCCAGGTCCAGCGGCCTCTGCGGAGGCCGAACAGGGACTCGACCCAGTACTCCGGCCTCAAGAACGGGACCACCTCACTGAGCTGTCCGACGACGGTCCGAGTGGTCGTTGCATGGGTACTTTCCTTCCTTGTCCTCGCTGGAACTGTCTCCGCGTCCACCAGGGGTATGTGCGAGCGCCCAAGCGTGCGGCTCCTCATCTTGAGCCGACCCGGCTCAAGGCTTACTCACGCCCTACCGCGAACAGGGGGCATGGGCGAGGCATCCGGCTGGTTAGCCTTGTCAGCACGTGCTCCCAGCGTCGTCTCTCCACGGCGCTGCGACATCCCTCGCCACTACCGGACGAGCGGTACCGCACCGAGCACGTGCCGAGGAGGAACTACTGATGTTTGAACGCTTTACCGACCGCGCCCGCCGCGTCGTCGTGCTCGCGCAGGACGAGGCGCGGGCTCTGAACCCTAACTACATCGGCACCGAGCACCTCCTCTCGGCCTCATTCACGAGGGCGAGGGAGTTGCCGCCAAGGCGCTGGAGTCCATGGACATCTCCTGGACGCTGTGCGCGGCCAGGTCATTGAGATCATCGGCGAGGGGCGGTCGGCCCCCACCGGCCATATTCCCTTCACGCCGCGCGGCGAAGGTATTCGAGCTCTCCATGCGCGAGGCCCTCCAGCTCGGCCACAACTACATCGGCACCGAGCACCTGCTGCTCGGCCTGCTGCGTGAGGGCGAGGGCGTGGCCGCCCAGGTCCTGACCAACCTCGGCGGCGACCTGTCCAGCGTGCGCCAGACCGTCATGCAGATGCTCTCGGGCTACGAGGGCAAGGGACCGTCAACGCCGGCGGCCCTCCAGGAGGGCACACCGTCCGGCAGCGCCATCCTGGACCAGTTCGGCCGTAACCTCACCGCCGCCGCCCGTGAGGGCAAGCTGGACCCGGTCATCGGGCGCAAGAAGGAGATGGAGGGTCATGCAGATCCTCTCGGCGCACCAAGAACAACCCCGTCCTCATCGGGGAGCCGGGCGTGGGCAAGACCGCCGTCGTCGAGGGGCCTGAGCCAGGCCATCGTCCACGGCGACGTTCCCGAGACCCTGCGCGACAAGCAGCTCTACTCCTTGGACATGGGACTCGCTCGTGGCCGGCTCGCGCTACCGCGGCGACTTCGAGGAGCGTCTCAAGAAGGTCCTCAGGAGGTACGCACCCGCGGCGACATCGTCCTGTTCATCGATGAGATCCACACCCTCGTCGGGGCCGGCGCCGCCGAGGGGCGGTCGATGCCGCCTCCATCCTCAAGCCCATGCTGGCCCGCGGCGAGCTCCAGACCATCAGGGGCCACCACCCTGGACGAGTACCGCAAGATCGAGAAGGACGCGGCCCTGGAGCGCCGCTTCCAGCCGGTGACCGTCGACCAGCCCAGCATCGAGGAGACCATCGGGATCCTCACCGGCCTGCGCGACCGCTACGAGGCCTTCCACCGCATCGTCATCACCGACGAGGCCATCGAGGACCGCCGCCAAGCTCGCCGACCGCTACATCAACGACCGCTTCCTGCCGGACAAGGGCCATCGACCTGGTCGACGAGGGCCGGCGCCCGCCTGCGCATCCGCCGCATGACCGCCCGCGCCCGAGCTGCGCGAGATCGACGAGAAGATCGCCGAGGTCAAGCGGGAGAAGGAGTCTGCGATCGACGACCAGGACTTCGAGCGCGCCGCCTCCCTGCGCGACGACGAGCGCCGCCTGGCCGACGAGCGCGCCGCCAGGAGAAGGCCTGGAAAGTCCGGCGACCTCGATCAGGTCGCCGAGGTCGACGAGGCGCTCATCGCCGAGGTCCTGGCCATGTCCACCGGCATCCCGGTGGTCAAGCTGACCGAGGCCGAGTCCGCCAAGCTCCTCAACATGGGTCCGAGCTCCACAAGCGCATCATCGGCCAGAACAAGGCTATCGAGGCGCTGTCGAAGTCGATCCGTCGCACCCGTGCCGGCCTGAAGGACCCCAAGCGCCCCGGCGGCTCCTTCATCTTCGCCGGCCCCACCGGCGTCGGAAAGACCGAGCTGGCCAAGGCCCTGGCGGAGTTCCTGTTCGACGACGAGGACGCCCTCATCCAGCTCGACATGTCCGGAGTTCGCCGAGAAGCACACGGTCTCGCGACTCTTCGGCGCCTCCCGGCTACGTCGGCTACGACGAGGGTGGCCAGCTCACCGAGAAGGTGCGCCGTCGGCCCTTCTCCGTGGTCCTGTTCGACGAGGTCGAAGGCCCACCGGACATCTTCAACTCGCTGCTGCAGATCCTGGAGGACGGGCACCTCTCCGACGCCCAGGGGTCGCGTGGTGGACTTCAAGAACACCGTCATCATCGCGACGACCAACCTCGGCTCCAAGGACATCGGTAAGTCGGTGGCCACCGGCTTCAGTCCACCGAGTCCGGCGCCATGGACTACGAGGAGATGAAGTCCCACGTCAACCGCGAGCTCAAGCAGCAGTTCCGACCCGAGTTCCTCAACCGCGTCGACGACCTCATCGTCTTCCCGCAGCTGACCAAGGAGGAGGTGCGCCAGATCGTCGACCTCATGATCGCGCGCCTCGACAAGCGCCTGGCCGAGCAGCAGATGACCATCGAGGCTGACCGACGCTGCCAGGAGCTCCTGGCCGAGCGCAGCTTCGACCCGGTGCTCGGCGCCCGTCCGCTGCGTCGCGCCATCCAGCGCGACATTGAGGACGCCCTGAGCGAGAAGATCCTTTTCGGGGAGATCGAGCGGGGCCAGAAGGTCATCGTCGATGCCGAGGGCGAGTCCATCCTGGGCGAGTTCATCTTCCGCGGTGAGCCCTGGGAGCAGGGCGAGGCCGAGGTCGCCGCGCTGCGCGAGGCAGAGGAGGCCGCAGCCGGTGGCGGGGGCAGCGCCTCCAGCCCCTGCGTATCTCCTCGACGCCGATCAGTCGTGACGGAGGTGCCTCGCCGGCCGCTGAGACCGGTCACTGAGATCGGCCGCTGAGCGGGACGCCGGCTCGGAGGGGCTGAGTCGGCGTCCGGTCGGGGTATCTGGAACAGATTTCTTTATCAGTTCAATACGATGGGCCGCAACCTGGACGGGGTGCGGCCCATCGTCGTCGGTGCCCGGTTCGCGCCTGTGCTCACCCCTCCGGTTTGGCATCAACCGCAGTGACGTGAGTGGAGCGAAATCGTCCGGTCGCCATATTTTTCCAGGTGGTAGCCATCGCTATGTGCCCGTGGGTCCGGTGGTCGGAGGTCAGTGATTGTCAATACTTACAGCTCTATCGCCGGTGTCCCGGTGGAGTGGATGGAGCTCAGATTTAAAGCGACCTGGGTGTGTCAGGAGAACGACCTGAGAGTTTGGCCTGACTGTCTCATGCGCGCCCTCTGACGGATACAGTGGAGTGACGCTCCGGCGAAAGTCGTCCCTAGGACCTGGTCGGTCGGTGTCGTTGCCCCGTGATGTGCGGGGCTCATTCAACCGTCTCTGCCCGTTCTTGTCCGTTACCGTCCTACCCGCCCTCATTCAGGCCGCCGTAGCGCTCCTCACCCACGGTTCTGAATGCCCGGCTCGGATCGCCCTGCGTGCTGACGCATCCTTGGTGCCACTACTCCCATGACCCAACTCAGATACGAACCGCGACATTTTCATCAGCACCGTTTCCCGCGTCTGCGGACCGCCAACGCTGCTGCGGCTTTGAGCGCCGTCGGCGTGGTGACGGTGGTGCTGCCCTGGCTCGCCTGGCCGACGGTGGGGACGATCGGCGTCCTGGTCGTCACAGTCCTCCTTGGTCTGGGGCTCGTCACGGCACCTCCCACCCGGGCGCTCAAGCGCGGCGGCATCGCCCCCGGAGCCCGCTGGCACTGGGGGGCGGCGATGCTCCTGGGGATGTCCCCGGCGATCCTCCTGGGTCTGAGCTTCCCCGTCGTCTCTCAGAAGATGGCCGCCAGCCAGATCGACGGAACCGGCCTGCCGGTCATCGTCCTGAGCGTGTCGGTGGCTGTCCCCTGGCTCAGCCAGATCATCGGCACCCCCGTCTACCGTCTCCTGGGTGACTCGATCGGACGGGGCCCTCGGGCCGTTCTGGAGCGCTACTGCTCCATCTGGCCGGCCCTGTTCCTGTGGGCGCTCGTCCCCACGGCGCTGGAGATCCTCGTCGTGGCCACCGTGACCGGCTGGAACCTGCACGTCATGGGGGTGCACACCGCCCTGCTCCTCCTGCACGTCGTCTTCGTCCAGTCGCTCATCGTCGCCGATGTCTCAGGCCGACGGCGCCTGTGGTCGGTGGGCTGGCTCTTCTACGCCGTCGCCCTCCTCGCAGAACCCACCTGGTGGTACCTGCCCCCACTGCTGGGCGCCCTCAGTCAGGTGCTGTCCATGGGACGGTCCCTAGGGAGGGTCCTGCGCCCCCGGGCGGTCTCCACCGGCATCCTCGTGCAGGACATGCTTCGGGGTGCGATCCTGGGGGGAGTGCTGTGGTCAGACAAGTTCTTCCTCTTCCTGGGTGCCGGTCGCGACTTCGACGTGGCACTGGTCTACCTGTGCCTTCAGCCCGCCGTCGTCGCCTACTGCTACTACTTCGCGGTCACCGCACCCCAGGGTCAACACTGAGATCGCCCTGTTCCAAACGGTTCTCAAGCGCGAGGGCATGACCAGTCTGCGCGACCGCGGGCGCACTCTGCGCCGGTTGCTGGACGCCAGCCTCATCCGCGCCTGCGTCGTGGGGGTCGCCGGTGTCATCGTGGTCATCTGCTCCATGGCACTCATCGCCCCCGAGCAGGTGGTGCTGGTCCTCGAGGTGTGTCTGTCCTCAACCCTGTTCACGGTGCTGACGCTCCTGTGCTACGAGATCGACCACATCGGCGACTCGACCACCGCGCTGCTGCTGTCCGGCATCCATGTGGCTGTCGCCGCGGCCCTGCTGCTGCGGGTGGCCGGTACCGGCGCCTACCTGCCGCTGGCCGGCGTCGACCTCGCACTGTGCGCGCTGGGCCCTACTGCTCTACCGCAAGCGGTGGGCCTCGCCCTGAGTACTCCTTCTTCTGGGGAAAGGCCATGTCCTGGTGAGCTCCTCGTCGTCCTTCCGCGCCCGGCTGGAGGTCTTCCGCTTCGCTACTCGGCCCCAGCCGGTGGTTACGCCCGATGCCCAGCCCCGACGACGCCCCCGGCATCGGCGACCGGGGCCAGGAGACCGGCCCCACGGTCAAGGTCGGCCCCGACGGCTACGGCGTCGTCGTCACCACCGGCGGTTCCAGTGCTCTGAGCGGCCCCTCGGCACCCAGCGCCGCCACTGCCCGCAGCGCGCACAGTGCTCCGGCTGCGCCCGAGGCCTCCAGAGGGCGGCGAGCCGATCACGGCCGGCAACGGGTCGAGCCCTCAGCCGCGACAGCGTCGGCCGGCATTCCGGATCAGGCCGACGCCGCGGCCCCGCGCCCTCCAGAGTGGCGGCCGCCCACGCCACGCCCTCCTCGAGCGGATCGGCCTCCACTCCTGAGGGTGCCCGCGGTGCCGATCTACGGCGTCGTGCAGACCCCGGCCCCAGCCGGCTACGGCCTGGTTCAGCCGCGGCCCAGGACCCCGAGCCCCCGCCTCCTCAGGCGACGCCGAGGTCCTGGACTCCCCGATCTTCGGGACCGTGCGCTCCGCCCCCGCGGTTTCAGCGGCCTCACCCGAGCCTGTTGCCCTGCAAGGCCCGCTGCCTCCCCAATGCCTGTGGCGTCCCCGGCTCCCGCGGCCTTCCCCGAACCCACCGCCTCCCCGGATACCCCGGCCGCGCCGTCGGCTTCCGATGAGCCCTTCGCGGAGAGGGCCGATGGGGCTGCCGAGCCCTCGCCCACCGCTGCCGGCCCCTTCCAGGAGACGGTGCCGATCCAGCCGGGGCAGACCGCCCCGGTCTCCGGCTCCGACGGTCCCGGCGCCTCCGACAACGAAGCGCGAGAGGTTTTCTCGACCCCTCGGCTCCCCGCCATCGCCTGGGAGTCGGTGTCCTCGGCCGCCTCCGACGCCGCCGCGATTCCCCTGTCCCAGCAGACCAGCGAGGACGAGGAGGAGACGGAGAATGCTCCGGCCGGGGCAGCCGAGATCGCGCTACCGCCCGAGGAGCCCGAGCCGGAGCCCGATCCCCAGGAACTGCCCGATGGTGTCCCCGAGGACGGCGTCTACGTCGACGTCGACGTCGCCATCGTCATGGAGTCCACCTACCCCTACCTCAAGGGCGGTGTCTCCGCGGTGGTCCACGACATCATCACCGGCAACCCGGACCTCACCTTCGGGATCATCCACATCACCTGGGACTCCCACTCGCCGCGCAAGGACCTCTACGGCATGCCGGACAATGTCGCCTGGGTCAGGGTCCTCTACCTGTCCATGGAGGAGCACCAGGAGGACTTCCTGCGCGCCCGCCCGCGGGACCTGCGCATGGGCCGCCGCCAGCGCCGCGAGCTCTCCCGCCGCGTCCTGGGTGCACTGCTCGCCCTGGCCCAGGAGGGGCGCACCGAGCCGTTGTGGGAGATCATCAGCAGGGGTCTGAGCGCCTCACGGCGCTACCCGGTCTGGGCGATCCTGGGCACGCGAGTTCATGGAGGCCTACCACGACCTGATGCCGGACCTGGGGATGTCGATGACCGACATCTTCTGGTGCCTGCGTGACTTCTTCTCCCTGGCCTACGCGGTCCTGGCCGAGCCGGTCCCGCGCGCCCAGGTCTACCACGCCCACACCACCGGCTACGCCATGCTCCTGGGGGTCAACGCCGCCCGCGAGCACGGCACCCGGGTGCTGCTGACCGAGCACAACCTCTACGTGCGAGACACCGTCAACACGCTCCTGGAGCGCAGGCTGGACCTCAATGTCACGCTCACCGACTACCGCACCTTCGACGTCACCGGGCGCGAACGCATGTGGATGGCCTGGTGGCTGGAGATGGGGCGCCTGTGCTACCCTACGCCTACGCCTCCACCTACCTCTACCCGCAGGGCCATCACCGAGGCCAATGAGCTCGGCGGCGACTCCGGGCGGGCCGTCGTCATCCCCAACGGCATCGTGACCTCGAGTTCGACGCCTCCTACGCCGCCCGCCTGGCCGCCATCGAGGAGATCAAGAAGGAGGGCGCGGATAGGCACCTGTGGAAGCTCGTCTACATCGCCCGCGTCGTGCCCATCAAGGGCCTGCTGAGACATGATCGACTCGGTGCGCCTCATGGTGGACCGGGGCCTGAACATCCACCTGGACGTGTGCGGCCCCACCGAGCACATGCCCTCCTACTTCGAGCAGTGCCTGACCCGCATCGTCGAGCAGGGCCTGGAGAGCGTCATCACCATCCGCGGGACCGTCAAGGTCCGTGAGCTCCTGCCTGAGTTCGACCTGTTCGTCCTGCCCAGCTACAACGAGGGCCTGCCGGTCGTCTCCCCTGGAGACCATGGGGGCCGGCATCCCCACGGTGAGCACCGACGTCGGCGCCGTGCGCTCCGTCGTCGAGGACTTGATCGTCACCGACGAGGGGGAGACCTGGGATCCCTGCGGCATCATCATCGAGCCCGGTGACCCTGCCGTCATGGCGGACAAGGTCCAGGAGGTCATTAGCGACGTCGAGCTCTACGAGCGCCTGAGCCTCAACGCCCGTGGCCGTGTGGAGGCCGCCTATGACCTGGTCAAGGTCAACGCCTCCTACAACAAGATCTACCGCCAGGGCGGTGCCGGCGAGCAGACCGGTACCCGCGCCGACCGAGGAGGAGCATGAGGAGCAGCACCGGCGGCGTCGGCGCCTGGATCCGTTACGGAAACCCGCTCGAGCCCGGGAGCTGGACTTCGCGATCGCCCACTACCGGGCCGCGATCCTCCAGCCCTGGGAGACCGAGGCAGCAGCCCGCCTCAAGGAGGCGCGACCGGACATGACGGTCCTGGCCTACCGGTGCCTGTCCTCCACGCGAGACTTCGAGCCGGACTCCATGCGTGCCTCCGGGCTGTCCTACCGCGAGGCCCTCCGCCGCGGTTGGCTCGCCAGGCGTGACAACGGCGACCTGGTCGAGTGGAACACCTACCCCGGCCACTTCCAGGCCCGTGTGTGGGACCCCGACTACCGCGCCCGCTGGGTGGAGGAGGTCTGCCAGGCCACCGCTGAGACCGCCTTCGACGGCGTCATGGCGGACAACGACGTCTTCGACGACTACTACGGCCTGGACCTCCCCCTGGACGGAATCGCCGACACCGCCGCCCTGCGCGCCGAGCTGAACATCTTCGTGGACCAGGCCGGTGCCGGCCTCAACGGCGTCGGCAAGATCCTCATCCCCAACGTGGCCGAGGCCCGCCGGGAACCCGGCCGCTGGGGAGCGCCACTCGGCCTGGGGTGGTGGCTTCGACGAGTGCTGGCTGGGCTGGGGACCATCACCTCTTCGATGAGGCCACGGCCCTGGCCCAGATTCACGAGCTGCGAGGGCCGGGCCTGTCCATCGTGCGCACGCCCGACGGCGGGGCGGCGGCTCCATGTCCGGTGCCCGCACGTCCCCCGGCCTCTACGGGCTGGCGGCCTTCTGGGTCTTCGGGGAGGGAGGCGCCTACACGGCCACCGGTCACGACGACTACTCGCGCACTCCCTGGTTCCCCGCCCTCGACGCCGACCTGGGGCGCCCGCTGGGACGGCCCCGGAGGACCTCGGGCGCCTGGGTGCGCGAGTTCGAGGGCGGAGTGGCCGCCGTCGCGCTCGGCGAGGAGGAGGCGGCACCGTGCGTCTCCCGGCGGGCCTCAGGTCACCGGGGCCCACCGGGGACCCGGACGGTGAGGCGCTGGCTCTGGAGTTGCCCCTCAGCGCGCATCGTGGGATAATTGCCCTGCGTGTCTGAGTCATGACCCGGTCCGGCTTGTGCGAGATCCGATAATGGGACTAAAGACCTGTCAAACGTTAGTCATGTTGGGTGGATCATTGACCTGCTTGACTTCCTGAGTTCCCCGCCGTCCCGTACAGCGTTCTCTCGGGCAGGAAGCGCGGCGTCCGTCTCGGGCGGCGTCGACAGAGTTCCACAGGGCCCAGGACAAGGATGACCTATGGCACAGACTTCCCAGAATAGCGCGGCGGACATCGCGCACAAGCCCATGATGAGCACTGCTCAGATCCTGCTGATGAACGTCGGATTCTTCGGCATCCAGTACTCCTTCGGCATGCAGCAGAACGCCATGTCGCCCATTTACCAGTTCCTCGGGGCTTCCGCTGACGAGATCCCCATCCTCAATCTGGCCGGACCCGTCACCGGCCTGCTCGTCCAACCGCTCATCGGGGCGCTCTCGGACCGGACCTGGAGCGAGAAGTGGGGACGCCGTAAGCCCTTCTTCCTGATCGGGGCCGTCGGCTGCTCCGTGTTCCTGTTCCTCATGCCCTTCGTCACCGCCGTGTGGATGGCGGTGCTGTGCCTGTGGCTGCTGGACGTCTCGAACAACACGGCCATGGAGCCCTACCGGGCCTTCATCGGCGACCGCCTGCCCTCCAAGCAGCTCGCCAAGGGCTTCCTCGCCCAGTCCCTGTTCATCGGCGCCGGCTCGGCCCTGGCCGCCGGGACCCTCGTCGTTCTGGAGAAGACCCTGGCGGGCGCCACCGCCGCCGGCATCCCCTACTGGGTCTTCGGCGCCTTCATGGTGGGCTCGGTGTGCTCCATCGGCTCGGTGCTCATCTCGGTGCTCTCCACCAAGGAGCTGCCGCCCACGCCGGAGGGCTTGGTCGAGCTCGAGCGCAAGAAGCGGGAGGAGGGCCCCTTCGGCTTCGTCAAGGACATCGGCGTCGCCATCGTCGAGATGCCCCGCGGCCTGAAGAAGATGGCCCTGGTCTACCTCTTCCAGTGGTACGCCATGAACGTCTTCTGGCAGTACCTGGGCCTCATGTGCGCCGTCACCTACTTCGGCGTGAACCTGTCCCACCCGGGGTACGCCGAGACCGAGCCTTCAACAACGCCTCCGGCTTCGCCACCGGGCTCATGGTCGTCTACTACGTCTCCTGCACGGTCGTCGCCCTCTTCCTGGCGCGACTGGCCAACCGCATCGGCCCCAAGCACGTCCACACCGCGGCGCTGTGCCTCGCCGCCGTCTGCCTGGTCCTGCTCACCCGCATCGGCAGCCCCGGCCACACCGCGGTCCTCTACCTGCCCATGATCGGCATTGGTGTGGCCTGGGCTTCTATTACGGGCGTACCCTACATCATGGCCATTGAGATGATCCGCAAGGAGCGCCGAGGCGTCTACATGGGCGTTATCAATATGATGATCGTCATCCCCCAGTTCATCCAGACCCTCACCTTCGGTCCCATTTACAAGCACCTGCTCGGCGATCACCCGGTCAACGCCATGCTCTTCGTCGCAGTCTTCCTCGTCATCGCCAGTCTGCTCATCGAGTGGATCGACACCGTCAGGACGCGGACCCGCGGGTGCGCGCCGCCGCCGTGTCCGCCACTGAGACTGCCGTGGCCTGACCAGGGTGCCCCACGAAGGATGTCATCCGTGACCTATACCACCATTGTCGCCGGAGTCGGCGATGTCGAGGCGAACACCCACGTCATCGATCGCGCCTGCGAGATGGCTCGCCTGTGCGACGCCGCTCTTCTCCTCGTCGCCGGCTTCGACCCCGTCTCGGCGCGGGACAAGGCTCGCATCAACGAGTCCGCCCCCGTCGCCGATGTGCGGGTCGGGCTCACCGAGGACCAGGCCTACGCCGTCGTCGAGAAGGCGCGTGATACCGCCGTTGAGCGCGGCGTCGCCCTCGCCCAGGGCGTCGTCGTCGAGGGCACGGCGGTCAATGCCGTCACCCTCGTCACCTTGGAGACCGAGGCGGACCTCGTCATCGTCGGATCCAAAGGCGTCGATTCGCTGTTCGGCCGTATCTTCGGAGCCGTCTCCGTCCAGGTGCTCCGCAAGTCGAAGTGCGACGTCCTCGTCGTCGTTCCCTAGTCGCAGGATAGACGTCGGACGCACGCGTCGGGTCCTGCGCGATCGGACCGGCGGCGGATGCCCGCCACGCGGAAGTGTGGCGGGCATCCGCCGCTATGTTTTGAGGTTCTTCGTGTGTGAGGGCGTGGTCGGGGTGAGCGGGTGCCGGTGGTTCGGCGTCTCGGGGTCCTGCGCGGTCGTACTCGGCGTCGCGTGGTCGTACCCGGCGGCGCGCGGTCGTACCTAGAGGGGCTCTGAGGTACGACCGCGCGGGTTTTACGTACGACCGCGTGCGCTGGGGAGTCGACCACGCGGTTTTACGCACGACCGGGTGGGATCGCGTACGACCACGTACCCCGAGACCCCGACGAGGAAAGCCCGCACAACCCCATCCCCGACACGAAGAACCCGTTTTGAGCAGTTGTCGTAACTCCTGTGATACGTGGGGCCGGGCTGGGCGCATGGTGGCGCTGCGTCTGCCCGGGTGGCCCCGCGCCCCGACCCGCTCCGGGACGCGGCGCTCGGCGTTCCCTGAATCTCCTCCCCTCGACGTCGGCCGCCCATGCCGCCGAGCCCCGCGGCGTCGGCGGGCGCGCCGGGAGGAGGCGCGCTGGAGTCGGCGTGTTTGGTCTAGGACTGAAGTCACACTAGAGTCATATCGTGAACGACGCGTCGCCGCGTCACGCCTGCATCAGGACGATCTGAGTCAGACCCGAGAACGACCCGAATCAGAAAGGGGCATCGATGCCCAAGTACGTGTACCGCTTCAGCGAGGGTGACAAGGACCAGAAGGACCTCCTGGGAGGCAAGGGAGCGAACCTGGCGGAGATGACCCGGCTGGATCTCCCCGTTCCCCCCGGCTTCACCATCACCACCGACGCCTGTCGCGCCTACCTGGCCAGCGGCGAGGTCCCCGAGGAGCTCTCGGTCCAGGTCACCACCGCTCTGCGTGGAGTCGAGGAGGAACTGGGGCGCGAGCTCGGCGCCGCCGAGAACCCCCTGCTCGTCTCGGTGCGAAGCGGCGCCAAGTTCTCCATGCCCGGCATGATGGAGACCGTCCTCAACATCGGCCTCAACGACGTCTCCGTCAAGGGCCTGCCGCCGCCAGCTCCGACGAGCGCTTCGCCTGGGACTCTACCGCCGCCTCATCCAGATGTTCGGCAAGACCGTCCTGGACATCGACGGCGACCACTTCTCCGACGCCCTGGACGCCAAGAAGGACGCGCGGGGCGTCTCCATGGACTACTGAGCTCCCCGTGGACGCCCTCCAGGAGCTGGTCGAGGGTACAAGGCCATCGTCAAGGAGCACGCCGGCATCGACTTCCCGCAGGACCCCCGCTCCCAGCTTGACATGGCCACCGAGGCCGTCTTCCGCTCCTGGAACACCGAGCGCGCCCACATCTACCGCCGTCGCGAGAAGATCCCCCACGACCTGGGAACGGCCGTCAACGTGTGCACCATGGTGTTCGGCAACATGGGGGAGACCTCAGGCACCGGCGTGTGCTTCACCCGCGACCCCTCCACCGGGCGCACCGGCGTCTACGGCGACTACCTGGTCAACGCCCAGGGTGAGGACGTCGTCGCCGGCATCCGCAACACCCTGTCCCTGGCCGACCTCGAGCACCTGGACAAGAACTCCTACGACGAGCTGCGCTCCATCATGCACCGGTTGGAGACGCACTACCGCGACCTGTGCGACATCGAGTTCACCATCGAGCGCGGCAGGCTGTGGATGCTCCAGACCCGCGTGGGCAAGCGCACCGCTGCGGCCGCCTTCGCGTGGCCACCCAGCTGGTCGACGAGAGCTCATCACCATGGATGAGGCCCTCACGCGCGTCTCGGGTGAGCAGCTCACCCAGCTGATGTTCCCCAGTTCGACGACGAGTCCGCCCGTGACCTGCTCACGCGCGCCATGCCCGCCTCCCCGGGCGCCGCCGTGGCTACATCGTCTTCGACAACGAGGAGGCCGTCGCCCGTTCCGAGCAGGGCGAGCACGTCATTCTCGTGCGCCGCGAGACCAACCCCGACGACCTGCCCGGCATGGTGGCGGCCGCCGATGTGCTCACGGCTCGTGGCGGCAAGACCAGCCACGCCGCCGTCGTCGCCCGCGGCATGGGCAAGACCTGTGTGTGCGGCGCCGAGGCCCTTGAGGTCGACGTCGTCGGCAAGACCCTGCGTGTGGCCGGGCGCGACGAGGTGTTCACCAGTGACGACATCATCGCCATCGACGGCACCACCGGTGAGGTCTTCCTCGGCGAGGTGGCCGTCGTCGACTCCCCGGTCATGACCTACCTGCGCCGGGGCCTGGCTGATGCCCTCGACGTAGCCGGCGACGTCGACACCCGCGAGCTCGTCACCTCCGTGGACCGTCTCATGCGCCACGCGGACAAGGTGCGCCGCCTCGAGGTGCGCGCCAACGCCGACACCCCCGACGACGCCCGCCACGCCATCCACCGCGGCGCCCAGGGCGTGGGGCTGTGCCGCACCGAGCACATGTTCCTGGGTGAGCGCAAGCAGTTCGTCCAGAACCTCATCCTGGCCGCTTCCGACGACGAGCGCGAGGCCGCCCTGGCCGCCCTCCTGCCGCTGCAGAAGGGTGACTTCATCACCATGTTCGAGACGATGAACGGCAAGCCCATGACGGTGCGCCTCATCGACCCGCCGCTGCACGAGTTCCTGCCGGATCTGACCGAGCTGAGCATCAAGGTGGCCGTGGACCGTGAGCGCGGCGAGCTGGACCCAGCCGACGAGGGACCTCTTGGCCGTGGTGCGCAAAGATCCACGAGTCCAACCCGATGCTCGGCCTGCGCGGCGCCCGCCTGCTGCTGACCATGCCGGGCCTCATCGAGCTGCAGGTGCGCGCCATCGCCGAGGCCGCCGTCGAGCGCCTCAAGGTCGGCGGCGACCCGCACCCGAGATCATGATTCCGCTCATCGGATCGGTGCGCGAGCTCCAGCTGGCGCGCGAGCGCGTGGAGCTGGTGCTGCGAGAGGTCTCCGAGGCCTCCGGCTACGCGCTCGACTTCCCGGTGGGCTGCATGATCGAGCTGCCGCGCGCGGCCGTCACCGCCGCACACATCGCCGAGGAGGCCGACTTCTTCCTTCGGCACCAACGACCTGACCCAGACCACGTGGGGCTTCTCGCGCGACGACGTCGAGTCCTCCTTCGTGGGCCGCTACATCGACGACGGCATCTTCGGATCCTCCCCCTTCGAGACCATCGACGTCGACGGTGTGGGCGGCATGGTGCGCCTGGGAGTCGAGGGCGGCCGCGCCACCAAGCCGACGATGAAGATGGGCGTGTGCGGCGAGCACGGCGGCGACCCCGAGTCCATCACCTTCTTCCACCGCGTGGGCCTGGACTACGTCTCCTGCTCGCCCTTCCGCGTGCCGGTCGCCCGCCTGGAGGCCGGGCGCGCTGCCGTCGAGGACAAGGACGAGTAGCCGAGTAGCGAGCCCCGCAGATGAACGGCGCCGTGGGGACCGGGGCCGCGATCAGGAGACCGGCGACGGCGAGGCGATACCCAGCCGCCTGCCCAGCCAGTCGACCTGGTCGGCCAGCGCCGGTCCCCACACGGCCCAGGTGTGGGCGCCGTCGTACTGGCGGGTGCTCACCGTCATTCCGGACTTTGTGGCGGCCTCGGCCAGGACCGGCACGGCCCCGCGGTAGCTCGTGTCCTGGCGGCCCACCGACAGGATGCCGGCGATGCCGTCGTAGAGGCCGGGCGGGGCGGCGGCCATGAGGGAGATCGGGTCGTTGGCCTCGTAGGCGGCGCGGTCTCCGCCGAAGCCCTGGGAGATGGTGCGCTCCACGCTGCCCAGCGTGGGGTGCTCCTCTGCGCTGATGGCCAGGAAGGTGCGGTAGACGCCCGGGGGAGCGGGGTGACGACCTGCATCGCGCAGGTGCCCCCGTTGGACAGGCCGGCCACCGCCCAGTGGGCGGGTCGTCGTCGACCTGCAGGTTCGCCCTGATCCAGGCCGGGACGTCCTTCTCCAGGTAGGTGGCCACCTTGCCGCCCGCCTCGGTGTCGGAGCACAGGGGGTTGGCGTACGGGCTGCCCAGGAGGTCGGCGACGACCACCACCGGGGCCAGGCCGTGGTGGTCGGCCGCGTAGGCGTCCATCGTGTCCTTCAGGCCCCCGAGCTCGAACCAGTCCGACGGGCTTCCCGGCTGCCCGGTGAGCAGGACGAGGACCGGCAGGGCCGGGCGCTGTGAGCCCAGGTAGGGCCGGCGGCAGGGTAGATGAAGGCCCTCGAGGTGTGAAGCCCTTCGTTCCGGACTGGTCGCCGGCCGGGATGTCGGCGGTGATCGCCTCACCACGGGCGGGCATGTCCGACGGCGGTCTCCAGGTCTCCTCCAGCGTCCCGTGTCCGCGCACGGGTGCCGGGGACCGGGCCGCGGCGCCCTGCAGACGGTTGAGTGGCGTGGTCGCCACCTCGTAGCCCAGGACGGATGCCAGGGTCGGGTAGGAGGCGAAGAAGGTGTTGACCGCCAGCAGGGAGGAGGCCACCACGGCCACGAGGCTGGAGGCGGACTCGGTGGCTCGCACCAGGCGGCGGTTGCGTGAACGCACCGTCTGGTGACGTCCCTCGGTGCGGTTGCCGGTGACCAACTGGGCGATGACGAGGCCGACGACTCCCACCCAGGTCCACACGAACCAGCCGACGCCGTCGGCGATGGGATGCCAGATGACGTCCACGGCCAGCCAGAAGGTCACCGCGCTCGCGGCTCCGGCGGCGGGCACGATGAGCTGGCGGGGCCAGGGCAGGTGGCGGGTGCGCCGCCACCACAGCCAGGCGATGACCGCCATGGCAACGACCGCGCAGGCCGCCCCCAGCCAGGGCTGGAGGATGTGGACGGCCTTGAGGGCGCCCACGACGCCGCCCGAGGCCTGCACGTCGGCAGTGCTGCCGGCGGTGCTGCCGGCGGTGGCGGTGTCGGCGGTGGCCGCACCAGCACCGCCGATCTCAGTCACGGTTCATCAGCACCTGGGCGAAGCGCGCCGTCTGAGAGGGCTTGAGACCGGGCAGGTAGGCCCGAGCGATCGCGATCCCCACCGTGGGCAGATCCACCAGATCGGGAACCGCCAGGTACATCGGCACTGACCGCGGCTTGAACTTGCGCTTGTAGGCGTGCAGGGAGCCGAATCCGTAGGCCGGCTCCAGCACGGAGGCCAGGAGGTTGAGGAGCGGGTCGAAGCGTGAGGAGGCGCCGCCGTCGGCCGGGGCGGAGCGGGACAGTGGCGCCCCGGACAGGGACAGGATCTCCAGGCCCTCGGCCTGGGCGTCCTGGGCGGCGCGTCCGATGAGGAACTCCATGACGGGGCGGAAGCCGCCCTCGCGGCGACGCATGAAGTCCAGGGTCAGACCGACGATCCTCCCTGTCGCGGTAGACCGGCAGCCAGGAGGTGACGCCCTGGACGGTGCCGTCGGCGTCGACGGCCAGCAGCAGCCGCGTCTCGGAGTCGTCGAGCTCGGCCAGGCCGCCGAGGGTGAATCCCATCTCCGGCAGCGGCTTGTCGCTGGCCCAGGCCTGGGATATGGCGCGGATCTGGTCGCGCCGGCCGGCCGGGCAGTCGCGGAAGGTGGTCCACGGCCTCGATGCCCTCCTTGCGGGCGTGGTTGAGGGCGGTGCGCACGTCCTGGTATGCCTTACCGCGGAAGGCCAAGTCCGGCAGGTCCAGGACGGCCTCCTCGGCCACCTGCAGGATCGTCCAGCCCATGGCGCGGGCGGCCTCCATCGCCGGGGCGTGCACCGAGTAGAGGGCGGGGATGAGTCCGGCGTCGGTGGCGAAACCGGCGAAGTCACGCACAGCCTGGGCCACGTCGGCGTCGGCGGCGGCGGGGTCTCCGACCGTCAGGGCGACGTCGCGGCTGGGGCGGTAGGGAGAAGCCGGCCGTGCCCGTCTCTGTTGACCCAGGCCCTCATTGCCCTCCCAGGTGAGCATCCAGCCCAGGGGTTCCTGCGCCGCGGGCGCGTACCAGCTCGGTCAGCTCCTCGCGGCTGGAGACTCGGGTACGGGCGGGCGCCGACTGGGCGAGCCAGACCCACAGGATCGTCAGGAGCCACACCAGGACCGGTGTCGCCTTGATGAGGATGTGGGCCAAGGGGGTCAGGGGGGCCACGATGAGTCCCAGGATGCCGCCGGTGCTCACGGGTAGCAGATAGGGACACATAGGGTCTCCAGCAGGTCGGGCCAGCTCGCGTAGGGGGCGAAGTCCCGGGGATGAGCATGCCGCCGAGGACAGTGACGGCGGCCCCGCCCACGACGGTCAGGACCCAGGCGGTGACGGCGCGGCGGATGACGCCGGGGCACGATCCCAGGTGAAGCAGCCCGCTTCCACACCACGAGGCTGATGACCACGATGTTGAGCAGGAGTGGTATCAGCAGATGCCCGGACAGCGCCCAGCCGAGCAGGGGGCTGGGGCGTCTCGGGAGCCGGCTCGGGGTGCTGAGCGTCGATCTTGTCCACGAAAGCGAACACGGCCGCACAAGCGCCCAGGAAGATCTGGGAGCGCGATGGTGCCCAGGGCCGCCGAGCGGCGTCTGCGGCGCAGGCCATCGGCCAGAACCAGCTGAAGAAGCGCGGGCATGCACAGCAGGGAGCAGCTCAACTGGGAGACGGCGGCGCCCTTGGGGCGGGATCGCAGGGGTCAGTCCGAAGCGGGCGTCGGCCAGGGGTCCGGCGGCGTTACTCACCACCGCCAGGGCACAGCTCACCGCCCAGCAGGCCACCAGGAAGGCGACGAGCTCGCGCTCCACACGCCTGGGCAGCTCCTGGGAGGGGCGGTCTGCTGCCCGCGTTCCAGGACGACGCCCACGATGAGGCCCGATGACGCCGGTCCCCAGGCGGGCCAGGGCGCCCACGGTGCCGGTCACGGCGGCCGAGACGATGAGGACAGCGAACATGGCCAGGCGCACGCGTCGCCGCCAGGACGGGCGCATGACGCTGGTGGAGGCCGCCACCAGGCCAGTGATGGGCAGGGTGACGCCCCGGATCGGGGCGTGGACGAGGTAGGGGACCATGTCTCCCACACCCTGCCCGATGAAAGGGTAGAGAGCCTGCGCCAGGGCGATGCCCCGGCGGTGGAGACGACGCCCGTGACCAACCAGCGCCGCGTCCCCAGGAGACGCTCCAGCAGGACGCCGACGGACAGCAGCATGATGGCGCTTGCCACCGGCACCAGGAGGCCGGGGGCCGCCCACGCGGTCAGCAGGGGTCCACACGCGCTGGGGCTGGTTGATGAAGGCGGACAGAGCGATCTCACCCCGGTGGCCCCAGGGTGCGAGGGCGAGGGTTGACGAGGACGATGAGTGCCGCGGAGGCTGTTGCTGCCGGCGCCGGGGCCAGCCAGGCGCGGGTGGTCCGCCAGGCGCGGTGCGCGTGCGCCTTCAGGCGGGAGGGCTGGGCTGCGGGGGCGGTTGGCTCTGTGGGCTCTGTGGAGGGCCTCGCCGAGGCCGACTGCGAGGAGACGGAGGATGCCTGAGAGGGCACGTTCTGGGGTACGTCCGGGGAGATGTGGTGGACGAGGCCGACGGCATGAACACTCCTCAAACAGTAGGTGGTGGAGGTTGACGATGGATAAGACCGGTCGGCTCCCCGGGAGGAGCCGGAGTCCGATGACGAGGCCCGCAAGGGGACCGGCGGAGAGCCGCAGGCTCATGGGAGGCCCTGATGGTATCGGTGAGGGAGGGGCCGGGGTGCCGGCCAGCCGATATTCTTATCCACTTCGTGGGCATCCTCATCCCCTGGAGGCGGATGAAGCCATGAGACCCGTCTCTCCCAAGAATCAGGGATAACCCTGAGAGAAGACCACGACATGCGTGTCCGTCGGCGGTTTTCTCATAGCGCGTGGGCAGATGTCAGCGAGGGCGGTGGCCCGCCCTACGTTGCCGTGATGAGATACGCTGCCGTGTGCTGGCGGTCGTGACAGGGCGGCCCGGGCACTGCGGCAGTGGGCGGCTCGATCCTGAGTTGCCCACGCGTGTGCCTGAGTCTCACCGGAGGCCATCGCGGAGCAGGACGACGAGGAAAGGCGGCCCCATCCATGGCCAGTGTACGAGCTCGACGGCAACCACCTCCTGCCCGTGCGCCTGGGACGCTCCGCTGACGCCATTACCCTGTCCCACAGTCTGGTCGCCATCCAACGTCAGATCGTCGATGTCCTGCGCCGCCCGCTTTTTCCCCTGGCCTGGGACGAGCTCGATGGCGGCGCGAGCCTGACCGCCCTGGACGCCACCGGGCAGGTCGTCGTCGTCGAGGTCCTGGAGAGTGTCGACTCCGCCGGGCTGCTGTCCGCCATGTCACGCCTGACCCAGGCCGCTGCCGCGGGGCGCCGCGAGATCGCCAGCCGGTACGCAGGAGGGCTGGGGCCTTCAGCCAGGACTGGAACGAGTTCCGCGAGGCCATGCCCGCCCAGGTCGAGCCCGGTCCGCGGTTGACGATCCTCAGCGCCTCCTGGAGCCCGACGTCGTCGGGGGACTGGGCGTGCTGGCCTCCTCCGGGCTGGAGATCCACGAGGGTGGACGTGCGGATCGTGGACGAGTCCCGCATCGTCGTCGTGGTGAGAAGATCTCCGGGACGGACGTGGCCGCTGGAGGACCGCTGCTCGTGGCCCGTGCGCCCCTGCCCGGCCCTGGCCGGTTCTGCCGGCGGGGCCTCTACCGGCGCGGCCGGCTCGCGTGCCCTCGACGCCTCCGAGCAGGCCGAGCAGATGAGTCCTGTGACCGGCCCCATCGAGATCGTCCTGCCGCCGGAGCCAGTGGATGAGCCTGAGGCGGATGCCGGCGACGGTGACGTCGCCATTCCTGTGGGCGCGTTTACCGCGACTCCGGCGGGCGCCTTCGCCGCGACGGGTGCCGCCGATGCGCTCTCCGAGCTGTTCGAGCCGGTGGCCGTGACCGCCGAGCAGCCCCAGGTGCCCGCCCCGGCCGATCAGGACGGGGCCGAGGCCCGGTCCGAGAACGGACCCGCGGATTCGGCCGAGGGACCGGATACCACTCGGCCTGAGGGCGGTGACCCGGCGTCCCGACCGGCCGACGACGCCTCCCAGAAATCCGCTGACGTCCCTGGCGCCGAGGTCTCCGTCGGCCCCGAGGAGAGCCCGCCCGAGGACACCGCGGGCGACGCCGCCGGTGACGGCACTGGTCATGCTGCAAGCGACACCGTTTCCTACCTCCCCGAAGCCGACGAGCGTGAGGTGACGGGCAACCTGCCCGCGCTCGATGCGGACGCCGCGGCCGGTGCTGCAGGCGAGAACCCTGAGAACGCAGAGGCAGTCGAGTCGAGCCGGCCGGAGGCCGCTGAGGTCCCCGAGGCATCTGATGCCTCCGACGCCGCCGAGGCTCGGGCGATTGCGGCCCTGGCCGGTGGCGTTGACATTCTCGGCGGGAGCAGCCTCGTCCGGGGGCGGCGGATCAGCGGCCTCAGCCGCTTCCGCTCGCTCGGACGAGCCGTTGGGGGCCGCAGTCGATGGTGCGCTCGGTGCGAGGCCGGCCCCGGAGGCTTCCGATACATCGCGCGACGTCGGTTCCCACACCCGCATGGGAAGGCGTTCACGGGCTGCCCAGGTTCCGTCCCAGGAGGATGCGTCATCAGCGTCTCCCCACCTCGCATGCCGCAGCGGCGCCTGCCGAAGCCTCGGACGCTCCCGAGGCCGGCGGGCACTCGGCGAGGGCCGCTGAGGCGTGGTCCACCGTGGCCCCCAACGAGGCCCGCCCGGAGGCGCCCACTGGTGCGGTGCCGCTCGTGTCGTGGGAGCCTCTGCGTGGGTCGGCCGACGCCCTCGACCCGGTGGCCGAGGCGCTGGGCGGTGACCCCTCGAAGTCCCTCCTGGTCCAGGAGACCGCGGAGCTGGCGGCCGTCGCGGCCACGCTCGGGGAGCCGACCCAGCTCATCTGGCAGCGGCTGCGCCGGGGCATCTACCACGAGGCCATCCTGTCGGTGGAGGGCGTTATCACCCTGTCCGACGGTCGCTCCTTCACTGACCCGACCTCGGCAGCCAACGCCGCCCAGGACGTCACCGACGCCGACGGCTGGCGCGTATGGCGCGTGGGGGTGCGCGGCGCCCACCTGGGGGACCTGCGCGACGACCTCGCCGACCGCAGCTCCTGAGCTGCGCAGTCGGCGAGCCAGCGGGGTCGCGTCCTTGCTGCCTCGTTCGTGTGGTCGAGTCCCTTACATCGCAGGTCGTAAGCCCCCTGACATCCCATGCCCGTAGAGGAGAGCCGCCCGAAAACGTGAGGGTTGAGGCGGCTCGCGGCTTCCCGACCACGCGGGCCGGGGAGATGAACATGAACGCGACGCGCAACGTGACGCGTAGGGCCATGGCCCTGGTTGTGGTGGCTTTGTTGGCCTCGTTGTCCCTGCTGACCGCCTGTGGGTCGACGTCGTCGTCGGCCAGTTTGCCGCCGCGTGAGCCTCCGTCTGGTGAGCATCAGCTCACGGCCGAGGATGTCAATGCCTGGTTGGACGGGAAACTGCCCGATGCCCTCAAGAACGGCGACATCCCCGGCGCCGTGGTGACCGTGGTCAAGGACGGACAGGTGGTGACCACTCGCGGCTACGGTTGGGCTGACACCGGTGCCTCGGGCGGGCAACCGGTGGCCGTAGACCCGCAGAAGTCCCTGTTCCGGGTGGCTTCAGTCTCCAAGATCCCGACCTCCATCGCGGCGATGCAGCTGGTGGAGCAGGGCAAGGTGGACCTCGACGCCGACATCAGCGCCTACCTGGACTTCGAGATCGAGCGGCGTTTCGATGAGCCCCTGACCCTGCGCCACCTGCTGACCCACTCGGCGGGCTTCGAGGAGAGGTGGAAAGTTGCCCCGATGACGGACCTGGAGGCTTCCGTCAAGAGTGACCCGCCGGTGCAGGTCTTTGCGCCGGGCACTACCCCGGCGTACTCCAACTACGGGATCGCCTTGGTTGGTTACATCGTGCAGCGGGTGAGTGGTCAGCCCTTCGAGGTCTATGTGCGTGAGCACGTCCTGGAGCCGGCGGGCATGACTACCTCCACCTATGAGCAGCCTCTGCCCGCGGGGCTGGCCGGTTCGCTGGGTCCGGGCTACACCTCCACGGGTGAGGAGGTTCCGTTCGATCTCATGGGTGACTTCCCGGCCGATTCGCTGACTGTCTCGGCTCCGGACTTCGCGGCCTTCATGAATGCTCAGCTGAGCCGCTCACCGAAGCTGTTGCGTGAGGAGACCTGGGAGCAGATGTGGTCGCCCGGGCTGGGGGAGGAGCGGCTCGGCAATAGGGCCAAGGCCGGGGAGATGGGCCTGGGCTACTTCGAGCTCAGCCGTCACGGCCGGCGCATTGTGGAGCACAGTGGCGACATTCCGGGCTGGCACTCCAAGTTCGAGCTCTACCCCGAGGAGAAGACCGGCATCTTCATCTCCTACAACGGTGACGGCAACGACAGCGACTCCTCGAACAACCTGCGCGAGGACCTGGCTCAGGGCTTCGCCGACCGCTACTTCCCCGCAGACGCGGTCAAGGCCTCCGGTGGTAAGGACTCCGCCGACCGCGCCCGCCAGGTGGCCGGCTCCTACGTACCCAGCAGGACCTTCTGGACTACCTTCCTGTCCGCTTGGATGCCTGCTTACTCCTCGGTGTCGATTGAGCACACAGGTGATGGCAAGCTCAAGGTCGATAAGACCCAGTATGTTGAGGTCGAGCCGTGGGTCTGGCGGCAGGTCGACGGGCGGGGCGCCATTGCCGCCCAGGTCAAGGACGGCAAGGTCGTCAGCCTGAGCCAGGAACCGGCCTTCACTTTGCTTCCCACCACGCTGCTTCAGCAGGCGCTCGTTCCCGTGTTCGGTGTCTGCCTGGTCCTGCTGCTGGTGGTGACGGTGGCCTGGCCAATCGGGGCACTACGACGCCGTCGGGCCCTCAAACGGGGCCAGGAGGTCGGCGCCCCGGTGCCGTGGCTGACCCGCGTGGCTCGGGGCGGCGGGGTCCTGGCGCTGGCCGCCCAGCTCACTTGGATCAGTCTGCTCGTCGTCATTATGACCAATTCATCGACCATCACCGACGGTTCCTTCACCTGGCTGATCCCGGTAGCACGATGTGCCCAGGTTCTCCAGGCCTTGGGAGTGGTGGCCGTCATTCCTGCAGCGGCCGACTTGGTCATCGCCCTGAGGCGCCGGGCGGGCTGGCGACGAGTCACCATGTCGGCCGTTCTCCTGGCGGCGCTGGTGGCGCTGGCCTGGTGGGCCTGGGCCGGCAACGCCCTGGCACCCAGCCTCGGGATGTGACCGGGGTCAGGCCGTTGCGTGGTCCTACCGCAACGGCCTGACCTCTTGCCGACCTCCGTTTTTGAGCCGGTTCTGCCCATTATCCTGCTTTCGCGACCGCACCCTATGGCTTGAGGTCGGACCGTCTGACGCAGTCCGCGAGCCATGGGGTGCGGCCGCGTGTCCCTGAGGGACTGTTGCGCTGGTCGGCGAGCCAGCGGGGTCGTGCCCTTTTGCTGCCTCTGCTGCCTCGTTCGTGTGGTCGGTCCCCTTACGTCGTTGGTCGTAAGCCGGTTGACGTCCTGCGCCCGTAGAGGAGAGCCGCCCGGTGCCGCGAGTCTGGAGATGGCTCGCGGCTTTCCCGATCACGCGGGCCGGGGAGATGAACATGAACGCGACGCGCAATATGACGCGTAACGTGACGCGCAGGGGGTGTGGCCCTGGTTGTGGTGGCTTTGTTGGCCTCGTTGTCCCTGCTGACCGCCTGTGGGTCGACGTCGTCGTCGGCCAGTTTGCCGCCGCGTGAGCCTCCGTCTGGTGAGCATCAGCTCACGGCCGAGGACGTCAACGCCTGGTTGGACGGGAAACTGCCCGATGCCCTCAAGAACGGCGACATCCCCGGCGCCGTGGTGACCGTGGTCAAGGACGGACAGGTGGTGACCACTCGCGGCTACGGTTGGGCTGACACCGGTGCCTCGGGCGGTCAGCCGGTGGCCGTGGACCCGCAGACGTCCCTGTTCCGAGTGGCCTCGATCTCCAAGATCCCTACCTCCATCGCGGCGATGCAGCTGGTGGAGCAGGGAAAGGTGGACCTCGACACCGACATCAGCGCCTACCTGGACTTTGAGATCGAGCGGCGCTTCGATGAGCCCCTGACCCTGCGTCATTTGCTGACCCACTCGGCGGGCTTCGAGGAACACGGCAGCCTCACCCCGACGACGGACCTGGAGGCCTACGTCAAGAACGATCCGCCGACTCAGGCTTTCGCGCCGGGCACCACCCCGGGCTACTCCAACTACGGCATGGCCCTGGCTGGTTACATCGTGCAGCGGGTGAGCGGTCAGCCTTTTGAGACCTATGTGCGTGAGCACGTCCTGGAGCCGGCGGGCATGACCACCTCCACCTACGAGCAGCCCCTGCCCAAGGATATGGCCGACTTGCTGGGCCCCGGCTATACCTCCACGGGTGAGGAGGTCCCCCTTTGAGCTCATGGGTGACTTCCCGGCCGGCTCGCTGACTGTCTCGGCTCCGGACTTCGCGGCCTTCATGAATGCTCAACTGAGTCGCTCGCCGAAGCTGTTGCGTGAAGAGACCTGGGAGCAGATGTGGTCGCCCGGGCTGGGGGAGGACAAGCTCGGCAACCGGGCCAAGGCCGGGGAGATGGGCCTGGGCTACTTCGACCTCTCCCGTCACGGCCGGCGCATTGTGGGGCACGGCGGGGACATTCAGGGCTGGCACTCCCAGTTCGAGCTCTACCCTGAGGAGAAGACCGGCATCTTCATCTCCTACAACGGCGATGGCAACGGCAGCGACTCCTCGAACAACCTGCGCGAGGACCTGGCTCAGGGCTTCGCCGACCGCTACTTCCCCGGAGACGCAGTCAAGGCCTCCGGCAGCAAGGACTCCGCCGAGCGCGCCCGCCAGGTAGCCGGCTCCTATGTGGTTAGCAGAAGCTTCTGGGCCACCTTCCCGACAGCCTGGGTACCTGTTCTTGGCTCGGCGACGATTGAGCATGCGGGTGACGGGAAACTCATTTTCAACGGAGATCTCGTGCTAATAAATCGCCGTATGTTGAGGTCGAGCCGTGGGTCTGGCGCCAGGTCGACGGTGCCGGGGTCATTGCCGCGCAGGTCAAGGACGGCAAGGTCGTCAGCCTGAGTCCGGGACCGGCTTACACCCTGCTTCCTACCACGCCGGTTCAGCAGGCGCTTGCTCCCGTGTTCGGCATCTGCCTGGTCCTGCTGCTGGTGGTGACAGTGGCCTGGCCGATCGGGGCGCTGCGACGCCGTCGGGCCCTCAAGCGGGGCCAGGAGATCGGCGCCCCGGCGTCGTGGCTGACTCGCGTGGCTCGGGGCGGCGGGGCCCTGGCGCTGTCCGCCCAGCTCACCTGGATCGGGCTGCTCCTCGTCATTATGGCTAATCCAACGAATTTTACCGACGGTTCCTTCACCTGGCTGATCCCGGTGGCACGATGCGCCCAGGTCCTTCAGGCCCTGGGGGTGGTGGCCGTCATCCCCGCAGCCGTCGACCTCGTGATGTCCCTGAGGCGCCGGGCGGGCTGGCGGAGGATCACCATGTCGTCCGTTCTCCTGACGGCACTGGTGGCACTGGCCTGGTGGGCCTGGGCCGGCAACGCCCTGGTACCCAGGCTCGGACTATGACCGGGGGACGTCGAGGTCGGTGTCCGTCGATGACAATGCAACCATGAGCCTGTCCGATCCCACCAGCCCGGTCTCGATCCGGCGCAACGATGTGCTGCTGGCCCTCGCTTTCGCGGTGGTCCAGCCAACGGCGGTGCTTCTCGCGAGTAGTTCGGTGCCGGCTCACCTTTGGCCGTGGTTCGCCGCGACGGCTGTTCCGCTTGCGGCCGAGGGATTGGCGCTTGTGCTGTGGCGCAGTCGCCCCCTGGTCTGCCAGGCGCTGGTGTGGTCGGCGGAGGCGGTGACATTGCTGTTGCTTCCGGCAACTTACGTCGCCAGCGGCTACGGCCAGTTCGTGGTGTCCTTCGGCATGGGGATGCGGTTTCCTCTGCGCCGAACGGCGCCTCTCCTGGCCGCACTGTCCCTGAGCTACTCGGCGATCGCCACCTGGCGGCAACCCTCTGTGCCGTGGCAGCTGCACATGGTCAATGCCCTGGTGACGCTGGCGATCTACCTGGTGCCGATGCTGGGCGGGGCGGCACTGGCCAGCAGCCGCAGGTACGAGCACTCCCGCCAGGAGCTCCTCAGGCGCGAGCACGGACGGCAGCTGGAGGTGGCCCTCATCCAGGAGCGCCGCCGCCTTGCCGGTGAGCTGCACGACGTCGCCGCCCACCACCTGGCCGGGATCGTCGTGCAGGCGGCCGCGCTCGAGCGACTGATCGACCGCGACCCGCAGACGGCCAGGGAGGCGGCTCAACAGCTGCGCCGACAGGCCAAGGAGACCCTCTCCGGGCTCCGCTCCGTGGTGGGGCTGTTGCGCAGTGACGAGGAGGCCGAGGAGTCCTCGCCCGGGCTGCGCGACCTGCCCGAGCTGGTCGCCTCCACCCGGGCGCTCGGCGTCGACATCGAGCTGCTTGACGGTGGCCTTCTGGGTGACGAGTCGGGTGATGCGACCACCCACAGCACCTCCGGTGGTGTGCCCTCCGGAGACGCCGCCGCTTGCATGTCGGTCTTGTCGCAGCGGGCCGACACCGCCGTCTTCCGGGTGGCGCAGCAGGCGATCAGCAATGCCCTGCAGCACGCTCCCGGAGCCCCGATCACGGTGAAAGTGACACGCCTTGAGGCCGCCTTCGAGCTGAGCGTGCTCAATGGCCCGGCCCGCCGACTGCCGACCGACCCCGGTGGTGGCGGCACCGGCCTGACGGTCATGCGGGAACGGGCCGACGCCGTCGGCGGTGCGCTCCAGGCCGGTCCGGTGGAGGGCGGCGGCTGGCAGGTACGGTTGGTCCTGCCGTTGGACCGGGAGGAGGACGCGTGATCAGGGTGGTTCTGGTGGATGACCAGGCGGTGATCCGCGCCGGCTTCCGCATCCTGCTGGAGGAGAACGACGACATCACGGTGGTGGGAGAGGCCTCCGGCGGCAGGGAGGCGGTGCGCGTGGTGCGCGCGACCCGTCCCGACGTCGTGTGCATGGATCTGAGGATGTCCGAGGGGGACGGCCTGACGGCCACGCGGCAGATCGTCTCCGAGCGGGAGGGCGGCACTCCGTCGGTCCTGGTCGTCACCACCTTCGACATGGACGCCGACGTCTTCGGCGCTCTGGAGGCCGGGGCGGACGGCTTCATCCTCAAGGACTGCGAGCCGGAGGAGCTGGTCGATGCCGTGCGCCGCCTGGCCCTGGGCTACGGCCTGGTGGACCAGAGCGTCACCCGCCGGGTGATCGCCGAGTTCGCCCGCCGCCAGGGCAAGGTCGAGAATGGGAGGCGCTCGGCGTGCTCACCGAGCGGGAGCGTGAGGTCGTCCAGCTCCTGGCCAGCGGCATGTCGAACGCGGAGATCGCCGCCGAGCTCATCGTCGAGACCAGCACGGTCAAGTCGCACCTGACGCGGATCCTGCCCAAGATCGGCGCCCGCGACCGGGTCCAGGCCGTCGTATGGGCCTACCGCAACGGGCTGGCCTGAGCCGCCTGCCGGGCCGGGCTCAGCGCAGCACGTAGGCGGACATCCAACGGCGCAGAGCGGAGAAGACCTGCTCGCGCACGGGCGGCTCGGACAGGGTGAGGTCGTGGACCCCGCCGGGGAAGCGGGCGATGGTCACCAGCTTGCCGAGCATGACGGCGCGCCGGGCGGTGGCGTCGGCATCGATGATCGTGTCCGCGCTCCTGGACTCCGGCGTCCACGTCACTCCGAGCCGGGTGGTGGCCGCGCCCATGGACAGCACCGGGCAGCGGATGTCCAGGCCCTGGGCGACTCGGTTGTGTCCCTCCATAACGGCCTGGAGCCAGCCGACGCGCACAGGTGCGGAGGGCTTGATGGACCAGGCGGGATTGATGTCCCAGCCGGTGACGTAGGGGTCGTCGGCCCAGGAGGGATCGGGCAGCTCGCCGTCGCGCTCGGGGTCCCAGCCGTCGGTAATGGAGAAGGCGCGCGCCGGGTCGACCCAGCCGTCGAGGATCGACATGCGCGGATCGCGTAGCGCCAGGGTGCGCAGGACCGGGTCGCCGACGGTGCGCACGAGCTCGGAGCCCTGGAGCGAGAGCCAGGCGGAGTTCAGGACCAGGGCGCGCAGGGCTCCCGGGTGGCGGTCCGCCCACAGGGAGGCGACCAGGCCGCCGGTGGAGTGGCCGGACAGGACGAGCTCGGTCTCCCAGCCCTGGTCGGCGCGGATGGCGGACAGGGCCAGCCCCAGGTCCTCGTCGTAGTCGGCCAGGGAGGTGCACCAGCCCAGCATCTGGCCCTCGCGCCAGGAGCGGCCGTAGCGGCGCAGGTCCAGGGCGTAGAAGGCGCCACCCAGGCGGGAGATCTCGCGGGCCAGGTGGGTCTGGAAGAAGTAGTCGTTCCAGCCGTGCAGGTAGAGGTAGATGAAGCGCGGGCTGGTGGGTGTGCCCGGCAGCGCACCGGGGTCGAGGGCCGGCAGGTGTCGCACCAGGGTGGCGACGGCGCCGTCGTCCTCGTCGTCGGGCAGCAGCTCCAGGGTGCGGGCCTCGAAGCCCGGGCCCAGGAAGTCCGGCCCCCAGGCGTCCACCGGCGCGTGCTCGGTCGTTGCGTTCACGTTCCTATGATCCCATCGCGAGCCGGAATGGGACGCCAAGACGGTTTTGTGATGTCTCGGGACATGGGTGACGGTTCTGTGTCAGGACTTCGGTGACGTTTGGTGTGTCGGGACATGGGTGACAGTTAGGGTCTCTTGCGGCCGCGGCCTCCGCGTTGGTTGGTGGGGTCGGGTGGGTGGTGGGAGACGTAGGTGGTGCCTTGGGGCGGCCAGGTGTACTGGATCAGGACCTCGCCGTGGGTGTCGGCGAAGGTGATGGTGCTGGTGTCCCAGATCGCGATGACCGTGGAGGCGGCCAGGTGGCGGTTGACCAGGAACGCGATGCCACCGATGTGGACGGTGCCGTTGCGGGTGATGGTCAGCTCGCGCTGGCCGGTGGCACCGATGGGCTTGTGCCGATGCACCCGGCGCCGTGCGGTGGTGTGCTGCTGAGGGTCTGGGCCTCCTGGGGTGATGGGGGGCGGTGTCGTGGTCCGGTCAGGGGTGCCTGGGCCACCTCGGTGGCGTCCCATGCCTGCTGCGGGGTGATGCGCCCGGGCAGGCCCTGGTGGGGGGCGCTGGGTGTTGTACACGAGGTCGAAGCGGTCTACCTGATCCTGAAGTTCGGCGATGGAGGCGGCCAGGGGCTGCTGGTCCAGGTAGCGGAACAGGGTCTGGTGGAAGCGCTCGTTCTTGCCCTGGGTGGTGGGGTGGTAGGGCTTGAGGTGATGGGCTCGACCCCAGAGAGCGCACGTGCTCCACCAGGCGTCCGGTACAGCCTCTTCGGCTGGGGTTAAGAGCGATGCCGTTGTCGGTCAGCAGACGCTGGGGCACACCCGGGCGGCTACGCCTTTGTCGAAGACGTCGATGGCGGCCTGGCTGGTCTCGCTCGAGGCGACCAGGGAGGCCACCGCCAGGCGGGAGTGGTCGTCCTGGAGCTGGAAGATGACCACCTTGCGTCCTTGGGTGATGACGTACTCGGTGGCGTCGAGCTGCCAGCAGGCGTTGGGGGCGGGGTAAACGAACCGTCTCCAGGTCGCCCGTGGTCTCTTGGACGGCTCGGAGCGAGCCACCCCCTGGTCGCGGAAGAGCCGGGCCAGCCACGCCGGTGAGGGTGCCTTCAGCCCCATGGAGGCCATCTTGTCGTGCACACTGATCGGGCCGTGGTCCAGGCCTGAGCGCTCCAGGGCCGCCCGCACCTCCAGGGGCCTGGGAGCGCACCGCCTCGGGCAGACGGGCCGGGCTGGAGCGTGGGCGACGCGACCGGGGCTCAAGCACCGCCGCCGGCCCCTCCAGGCGGGCTCGGCGCCGCAGGACGTAGAACGTCTTGCGTGAGATGGAGTGCTCAGCGCAGAACGTCGTCACCGCCCCACGAGGCGCGTCATCAGGCCACTGAGCGATCGCCAGACGGACACGAGGATCAACACAACGGTTCTTATCAGAGCTCACCACTCAATCTCAGACCACAAGTGTCACCCCCAGAACCCACCGAAGTGTCACCAATGTCCTGACACAGAACCGTCACCCAAGTCCAAAGACATAACAACGCCAAGACGGTTTTCTCACCCACCGATTCTTCACTCACCGACAAAAACTTCAGAGACGACCTGGAGCCGCGTCGTGTGTGAAGAAAATGTTGATGTCTATGCCCCGGCCAGGAAGTCGCGCAGGATCGTGTCCATCTGCTCGGCCTCGATAAGGAAGCCGTCATGCCCGTGCAGGGAGCTGATCGTCTCGCGCCTCGCGCCCGGGATGCCTGCGGCCAGCTCCTCGGCCTGGGCGGGCAGGAAGAGCCGGTCGGAGTCCACGTCCACCACGAGCGTGCGCGCCTGCACCGTCGCCAGCGCCGCCTCGATGCCGCCGCGCCCGGTGCCGACGTCGTGCACCATCATCGAGTGGGTGACGATGAGGTAGGTGTTGGCGTCGAAGCGCGCCAGCAGCTTGCCGGCGTGGTAGTCGAGGTAGGACTCCACCTGGTAGCGCCCGCCCACCGCCGGGTCCTCCTCGCCCTGGTGGCGCCGCCCGAAGCGCTCATCCAGCTCGGCGGCGCTGCGGTAGGTGGTGTGAGCCAGCGCCCGCGCCAGCCCCAGCCCCCGCACCGGCCCCACCGAGTGGGAGTAGTAGTCACCGTCGAAGAAGAAAGGGTCGGCCACGATCGCCAGCTCCTGCAGGTGGCACCAGGCCAGCTGGTCGGCGGTCGTTGAGGCACCCGTGGCCACCAGCGCCAGGTTGCGCACCCGCTGCGGGTGGGTGACCCCCCACTCGATCGCCCGGTGCCCGCCCAGTGACGCCCCGATGACGAGGTGGAAGACCTCGATCCCCAGGGCGTCGGCCAGGCGGGCCTCTGCCTCGACGGCGTCGCGCGTGGTCAGCCACGGGAAGCGCGACCCCCCAGGGCCGCCCGTCCGGCGCCGTCGACGACGGGCCCGTCGAGCCCTGGCAGCCACCCAGGATGTTGGCCGCCACGACGAAGTAGCGCTCGGTGTCGATGGCCCTCCCCGGCCCCACCAGGTCCGACCACCAGCCCGGCGTCGGGTGCCCGGGCCCCGCCTCACCGGTGACGTGGGAGTCGCCGGTCAGCGCGTGCAGCACGAGGACCGCGTTGTCGCGTTGCGGACTCAGCTCCCCCCAGGTCTCGAAGGCCAGGACCGTGTTCGGCAGGACCTCCCCGGACTCCAGGGGCAGGTCCCCGATCTCCAGGAACCGACGGCGCCCCGGCTCGTCCCCCGGCCGCCAGGCCCCGGTGGGGGAGCCTGCCTTGCGGTCGACGAGCTTGGAGGAGGCGGTCCCCACACCGAAGGCGGCCGGCTCGGTCTCGGCGCTGCCGCGGGAGACGGGGTAGGAGGAAGACGTGGTTGCACTCATGGGAAGCCGCCTCAGGCCCCGACGGTCCGGGCCGCCTCAAGCCCCCGCTCGAGGTCGGCCAGGATGTCGTCGATGTGCTCGATCCCTACGCTCAGGCGCACGGTACCGGCGCTGATCCCGGCCGCGGCCAGGCCCGCGTCATCGAGCTGGGAGTGCGTGGTGGTGGCCGGGTGGACCGCCAGGGAGCGCACGTCGCCGATGTTGGCCAGGTTGGAGAACAGAGCCAGTGCGTCGATGAAGGCCGCCCCCGCCTCGCGCCCACCGGGCAGGTCGAAGGTGACGATCGAGCCCGCCCCGCGCGGGCAGTACTTGCGGTGCAGCTCGTAGTAGGGGCTGGAGGTCAGCCCCGAGTAGCGCACCGAGGCGACGTCGTCGCGCCCCTCCAGCCAGGTGGCCACCGCCAGGGCGTTGTCCACGTGACGCTCCATGCGCAGCGAGAGCGTCTCGACGCCCTGGGCGATGAGGAAGGCCGAGTGCGGCGCCAGCGGGAAGCCGAGGTCGCGCTGGCCCTCGGCCCGGGCCTTGAGGATGAAGGCCAGGTTCGCGCCCAGCGGGCTGCCCACCCCGAGGTCCCGGGCGTAGACCAGGCCGTGGTAGGACTCGTCGGGCGTGTTGAACTGCGGGAAGCGCTCGGGCTGGGCGGCGAAGTCGAAGTTGCCCGAGTCCACGATCACGCCCGCCACGGAGGAGCCGTGCCCGCCCAGGAACTTGGTCGCCGAGGCCACCACGATGTCCGCTCCCCACTCGATCGGGCGGGTCAGGAACGGCGAGGCCACCGTGTTGTCCACGACCAGCGGGATACCCAGCTCGTGGGCGGCCGCCGCGATCGCCTCGATGTCGAGGATGTCGCCACGCGGGTTGGGAATCGTCTCCCCGAAGAAGGCGATGGTGCGCTCGTCGGCCTGCTCCGCCCAGGCCGCCGGGTCGCCGGGGTCGGCCACGAACCGGGTCTCGATCCCCAGCCGGGGCAGGGTGTGGGTGAGCAGGTTCGTGGTGCCGCCGTACAGGGAGGGGAGGCCACGATGTTGTCGCCCGCCCCGCCCAGCGTCAGGAAGGTGAGGGTCTCGGCGGCCATACCCGACGCCGTCAGCAGCGCCCCGACGCCGCCCTCCAGGGCCGCGATCCGCTGCTCGACGATGTCATTGGTCGGGTTGGTCAGGCGCGTGTAGATCGGGCCCAGGTCGCTCAGGGCGAAGCGGGCGGCCGCCTGCTCGGCCGACTCGAAGACGTAGGAGGTGGTCTGGTGGATCGGGATTGCCCGTGAGTGGGTCGGCTCGGCCAGCGGGTCGTGCCCGGCCTGGACCTGCTTGGTCTCGAAGCGCCAGCCCGCCGGGTTCGTGGGGGAGGGGACGGCGGCCTGCTCGGGGGTGCTGGGGTTCTGGTCGGTCATGAGGACTCCTTGGTGGTTCCCGGTGACCGGCGGCGATGTCAGTGCCACGGGCGGAGACCGCGCTGTGCCGTTGATTGCGGCGCGCTCGCGGGTGGTTCCGCCCGGCGACCGGCTGCGCCCGGCGGGGCCGGGGCTCGCAGTCCAGGGCGAGGATCGTGGCGCTCACTCGTCCGCCGTCACCGTTGCTGCAATGTCTGCGATGGTGTGGGTGAGGGCGGGGACGCGCACGTGGGCCGACGGCGGCGTGCGCGTCAGCTGCGCATTCGCCCCGTGGTGGGGGCGTCCGGCCGGAGGGCCTCAGGACGACGGAACATGCTCCGACCTTAGCGGTTTCCTCCGTCGGCGGTCCAAATGGGTGTCCGCCAAGTGAGCGGTGGCGCTGGTCGGGCCCGCCGTCCGCGGGACCTGAGGCGGCGGGTCCGGGATGGCTCTCCGCAGGTTTCCGGCGGGCCCCACGAAACCGTCGCTGACCTGCACGAACGGTTGGTTGTGCCGGATGTCATGCGGGTCACGGAAAGTATGACGAGGTGGAGAAACCGTGTCAGCGCAGCCAAGACTCGAGAACTACAGCAACGTAAGTTACGATTGTGAATACAGTGAATTCTGTTTTCAATCGAGGTCTAAGTGACTAGTGTGGTGGCGTCACATCTGGGCCGATGCACCTACCGCCTTCGTCCCCCTCGTCCGTCCCGCTCCCCGTGATCTGGCGGAACGGATCCTGGCGGTGGGTCAACGCCGGTCCCCGGGTGAGGCGACATCCTCACGTTCAGCCCCATCACGACGGAGAACTCCTGTGAGCCCGACCCCTCAGAGACGACACGGACACGGTGTCGTTGCCACCGCAGTCGTGGCACTGGCATGCACCCTGGCGCCCTCGGCGCTCGCCGACCCCGTGGACCAGAGCGATATCGACCGCTCCAAGGCCTCCGAGCGCTCGACCTCCACCTCCATCGCCTCCCTGGAGGCCCAGCTCGCCCAGGAGAGCAGCAACCTGGAGGACGCTCAGATCAAGGCGCAGCTCGCCAACGAGGACTACCTGACCGCCGTCGACGACCTCAACACGGCCACCACCGACGCCCAGACCGCCCAGACCAACGCCGACACCGCCGCCTCCAACACCGAGTCCGCCCGTGCGGACCTGGGCTCGATCGTCGTCCAGACCTACCAGGAGAGCGGCAACCCGCTCGACCCGCTCGCCCCGTACCTCACCAGCGAGTCGCTGGCGGACCTGGCTGACGCCGACGTCGCCCTGGACCGTGCCGGCGAGAAGAACAACGCCAAGGTCCAGAACGTCGAGGCCCTCCAGTCGGTGGCCACGAGCCTGCAGTCCATCGCCGACCAGAAGGTCAAGGACAAGGAGACCGCCAAGACCTCGGCCGAGACCGCCAAGTCCGACGCCGAGGCCGCCGCCCGCGACGCGCAGAGCGCCGTCACCACCACTCAGACCAACCGCCAGAACCTCATCAGCCAGCTGGCCACCCAGCGCAACACCACCGTTGAGCTGGAGACGAAGTACCAGAACCAGGTCGAGGCCGAGCGCAAGGCCCGCGAGGAGGCCGCCGCCCAGGCTGCGGCCAAGGCGGCCTCGGAGAAGGCCGCCGCCGACCTCGCCCAGAAGCAGGCGGAGCAGGCCGGGCAGGCCGCCCAGCCTCAGGAGACGACTCCCGCCCCTCAGGAGCAGGCGCCCCAGCCCACCCCCGGCCACCAGAGCACGGCCCAGGAGCCCGCCACCACATCCCAGCCCGAGCCCGAGCCCGAGGCGAGCGACGACGAGGACGAGGCCCCCACCCCGGCCCCTGGCACCCACCCCGGCCCCCGCGCCGGAGGCCGCGCCGTCGCGCTCCGGCAACGCCTCCTCCACCGCCATCAACACGGCCATGAGCTACATCGGCACCCCCTACGTGTGGGCCGGGGAGTCGGCCTCGGGCCTGGACTGCTCCGGGCTGACGATGGTCTCCTACGCGGCCGCCGGCGTGTACCTCACGCACTCCTCACGCGTGCAGTACGGGGAGGGCACCCAGGTGCCGCTCGACGCCGCCCAGCCCGGTGACCTGGTCTTCTGGTCATCCGACGGCAGCCAGTCCGGGATCTATCACGTGGCCATCTACCTGGGCGACGACACGATGATCGAGGCGCCGACCTTCGGCATGACCGTGCGCGTGACCTCCATGCGCTACTCCGGCATCATGCCCTACGCGGTGCGCTTCTAACGTGCAGGCGGGGCCGGGCAATGCGCCCGGCCCCGCCTCGCGTCGTCGTCAGTGTCAGTGGCCCCCGCGGGCGATGTGGTCGGCCTCGCGCTGGAAGGACTGGCGGATCTCCTCCTCGGCCTCCTCGCGGCCCACCCAGTGGGCGCCCTCCACCGACTTGCCCGGCTCCAGGTCCTTGTAGACCTCGAAGAAGTGCTGGATCTCCAGGCGGTGGAACTCCGAGACGTCCTCGATGTCGGTACGCCAGGAGGCGCGCTGGTCGGCGCTGGGCACGCACAGGACCTTGTCGTCGCCGCCCTTCTCATCGCGCATGCGGAACATGCCCAGTGCGCGGCAGCGGATGACGCAGCCGGGGAAGGTCGGCTCCTCCAGCAGGACCAGGGCGTCCAGGGGGTCGCCGTCCTCGCCGAGGGTCCCGTCGATGTAACCGTAGTCATCGGGGTAGCGCGTGGAGGTGAAGAGCATGCGATCCAGACGGATCCGGCCGGTCTCGTGGTCGATCTCGTACTTGTTGCGGTTGCCCTTGGGAATCTCAATCGTGACGTCGAACTCCACGGGGAGCCTCCTTCGCTCGTGTCTTCAGCTCTTTGGGCGCTGGAACGGTGCCTGACGGTCGGCGTCGATCCGGCGGGGCGGGTGTTGATGGCACTAGTGTGGCGTACGACAGCGCCTGAGGTCGGCAAACGCGTACTCTGCACGTCGGTGCATCGGCGGCAGCGACCTCCCGTGCGCCCCACCTACCTGATATACAGGCCATCCCAGCCTGTCAACAACCCAGTCCGGAGGACGAATGCGCAAGGTCCAGACCGCGGCCCTGACGGCGGCGAGCCTGCTGGTTTTCGGCGGCTACTACAGCCTGGGCGATGCTCTTGACCTGGTACCCGGCCCGGTGACGGTCGCCTACGCCGACGTCGCCCCCCAGCCCTTCCCGACGCCGGCCGGCCCCAGCGCCAAGACCACGGCCCCCGCCGGTCTGGATCAGGGGGCGCCCACGCCCTCCAAGGCGAGCCTGACCGGCTACGCCCAGGGCGTGGCCTCCGACGCCGCCCTGACCGGCGGAAACGTGACGGCCTCCGTCATCGACGTCGCCACCGGCGAGGGAGCTGCTGGACCGATCGGCCTCCACCGGGGTGACTCCGGCCTCCACCAACAAGGTGCTCACCGCATGGGCGGCCCTGTCCTCCATGGGGCCGGGCCATACGCTCCAGACCAAGACGGTCCTGGACGGCCAGACCCTCACCCTCGTGGGCGGCGGCGACGTGCTGCTGGCCGAGGACGCCGGCAACCCGAGCGCCACGGCCGGCCACGCGGGCCTGGGCGACCTCGCCCGCGCCACCGCCGAGCAGCTCAAGTCCCAGGGGACGACGTCGGTCTCCCTGCACCTGGACGACACCCTGTTCACCGGCGCCCAGTGGAACGAGGGCTGGGAGTCCGGCAACGAGATGTACGTGGCCAAGGTCCAGCCGATCATGGTGGACGTCTCGGCCACCCAGAACCAGGGCTACCCGGCCGACCCGGCCATGGAGGCCGCCCAGGCCTTCGCCAAGCACCTGAGCGAGGCCGGCATCACGGTCGACGGCGAGCCGTCGCGTGCCGCCGCCTCCGGCGGTGCTCGGGAGCTGGCCTCGGTCTCCTCCGCCCCGCTGTCCGACATCCTGGCCCTGTCGCTGAAGACCTCCGACAACACGATGACCGAGGTCGAGGGGCGGCTCGTGGCCGTCCACGCCAAGCAGAGCGCCGACTTCGCCGGGGCCTCCAAGGCCGTGATCGCCCAGCTGGGCAAGGACGGCTTCGACACCTCCGGTCTGACGCTTCTGGACGCCTCCGGACTGGCCAAGGGCAACAAGGTGCCCGCCAGGCTCCTGGCCCAGATCCTCGCGAAGGCCGCCGGGGGTGAGGGCGGGTCGGCCGGGCGCACGCTCATCGCCGACCTGCCGGTCGCCGCCCTGGACGGGACGCTGACCAACCGCCTGCACGACACCACGGCGGCCGGCACCGTGCGGGCCAAGACCGGGTCGCTGGAGCGGACCTCCTCCCTGGCCGGCGTCGTCACAACCGCTGACGGGCGCCTGCTGGCCTTCTCCATCCTGGCCAACGACTTCCCCGCCAACGGCGGCGGGGCGGCCGCCGCTGTGATCGACAGCCGCTTCGTGGCGCCCCTGGCCTCCTGCGGCTGCTCGTGACGCCGATGAACCACTAGACTCTCAAGATCGGCGAGAAAGGCGTGGCGGTGACAAGCAAGGGCACAGCGGCGGGGCTGGTCGACTGGCGGACGGTGGAGCGCCTGGCCGCGCTCATCCCGGCCGGCCCCAGTGCCTCGCGCTCGGCGCGCGCCAGCTCTGTGGCGGTCCTGCGCCGCTCCGCCCTGGAGGCGCCGGCCTGGGTCGCCAGGATCACCGGCCTGAACCGGGCGGCCCAGCAGGTCGCCGAGACTACGCGCGTGAGCGTCGTCGACCGGGCCGGGCTGGTGCGCGCCTCCACCCGGGCGCTGCGCGGTCTCATGGAGCAGGTGCCCGCGCCGCAGGCCTCGGAGGCGGTGCGGCTCGTCGGGGCCGCCGAGATGGCTGGGGCGATGAGCCTGCTCGCCACCCGGCTCCTGGGCCAGGTGGTGCCCGCCGCCGGGACCGGGGTCGACGGCGGCGGAGGCCGGGGAGGCGAGGCGTCCCCGCACCTTCTGCTCGTGGCCCCCAACGTGCTGGCGATGCGCCGCCAGCTGGACCTGGACATGCTCGACCTGCCCGCCTGGGTCTGCCTGCACGAGATGACGCACGCCGTTCAGCTCGCGGCCGCGCCCTGGCTCGGCCCCTACCTGAGCGACTCCATGCGCATGGTGATCGGCGCCGTCGTCGAGGGCCGTCTACGGCGGGCCTGGCGGGGGCGGGGGCGCCGACGGCACGGGGGAGCAGGGCCTCAGGAGGCGGCCGGGGAGGGCTGCGCGCATCGCGGCGAGAGCAGGCCGGGGGCGTGTGCTCGAGGGGCTGACGAACTTCAAGGAGCGTTCGGAGGTCGCCTCGCTGGCGGCCGCGCTCACCTTCCTCGAGGGGCACGCCGAGGTCGTCCTGGACGACGTGCATCCCAACCGGATGCCCTCGGTGCACCGGCTGCGGGCGGTGCTCTCGCGCAGCCGCGCGGCCGACGCCGGTATCGGGCCCGGCCCCGGGCTGGGCTCGCTCCTGCTGCACCGGCTCATGGGCCTGGAGGCCAAGGAGGCCCAGTACGCCGACGGCACCGCCTTCGTGCGCAGCGTCGTGGCGCGGATCGGGCACGAGGGGCTCAACGTCGTGTGGACGGACCCGCGCTGCTGCCCACCCCGGCCGAGATCGCCCGCCCCGACGTGTGGGTGCGCCGCGTGGGGTGAAGTGCCAGGTCGGGCCCGGTGTGGCAGGCTTGTGGCGTCGACGCGGACCGGTGACCCTCCCCGGGCCCCGGTGGCCCGCGAAACCATGACGACGCATGAGGAAGGCAGGGCGGATGGACGCCACGGATATGGGTTCGGACCTTCAGCAGGTCCTCATCACCGAGGAGCAGATCGGGCAGCGCCTCGACGAGATGGCCGCGCAGATCGACGCCGACTACGAGGGCCGTGACCCCCTGCTCGTGGGCGTGCTCAAGGGGGGCCGTCTACGTCATGGCGGACCTGTCGCGCCGGCTGCACATGAGCGCGCCGATGGACTGGATGGCGGTGTCCTCCTACGGATCGGGCACCAAGTCCTCCGGCGTGGTGCGCATCCTTAAGGACCTGGACACCGACGTCACCGACCGCCACATCCTCATCGTCGAGGACGTCATCGACTCCGGCCTGACCCTGTCCTGGCTGGTGGGCAACCTGTCCTCCCGCGGGGCGGCCTCGGTGGAGATCGCCACACTTCTGCGCAAGCCCGACGCCGCCAAGGTCGAGGTGGACGTCAAGTACGTCGGCTTCGACATTCCTACGGAGTTCGTCGTCGGCTACGGACTGGACTATGCCGAGCGGTACCGCAACCTGCCGTTCATCGGTACGTTGCGTCCTGAGGTCTACGGAGGCTGACTGACGCAGGTCAACCTTGTCAAAACCTGAGGGTAAGACGGGAGAATCAAGGGTAAGGCGCTCCTAACCTCGATGGCGGGCGGGGTTCATGAGCCCCGTGACCTGCATTCTGGCCGCCGTGGCAGGTGGTCGGAGTCGTGTACGTTACGTTACGATAACGAGTGTGGAACGCTGCGGATACCCCATCCCGGCGGGTGAAAGTGGAAGGACTGTTGGTGGCGGTGAAGAAGGCTGTGCGTCGACGCGCCTCGGGGCTGGTCGGCCTCGCTGGTGCGGTGGTGCTGGCGTCCTCACTGAGCATGCCGCTGATGGCCCCGGTCGCCGCTGAGCCGGCCGCAGGCAACACTTTTGATACGGTCGCCGAGATGGCGCAGGTCAGCGGCGCTTCCGGCACTCTCACCACCCTCGGCGACGAGGCGCCGGGTGACGGTGGCGGCCTGACCTACACGGTTGAGAGCAAGATTCCCGAGGGAGCGCTGGGCGCCGTTTCCGTCATGCTGGCCGACGGCCAGTGGGCCGTGCCGCAGGGGCTCCCGGTCGCCCCGACCGTCGCCTCGGACGGTGCCGCCGCCAATGACGTGGTGGCGCGGGTGCAGTCCTTCGCCGACGCCGGCGGGTCCCTCGTGTCCGACGCGTCGCGTCCCACGCCGCTGTCGGGAGCGAATGTGCACGCCAGCGGCCCCGCCCCGTACGCGATCACCTCCTCGGCGCTGGTGGGCATGGTGCTCTCCGGCTGGGACTACTCGCACACCACGTACGTGGCGGATCAGAACACTCAGGTGGGGTACCGGGCCGAGATCGGGCAGGACCTCGGTGGGTCCTGGAAAGCCGGATGACCTGGCCGGCTGGTTCAACGGCCAGGGGCTTCTCTGGCTGAACTCGAACGGTGCCCTCAGCGCCGGGGACATCGTCTTCTTCTCCAAGCCGTTGCCGGACGGACAGGACGGCTCCGGCTCAGCCCCGGCCCAGTCCACGGTCTTCGGCAACGTGTACGACGTCGGCATCTACATGGGGGACGGCAAGATCGCCCGAGGCTCGTCCGGGGGCGTGCAGGTCCAGGCACTGGATGCCCAGGCGGCGGCCGAGGTGTCCATGGTGGCGCGTCCGCAGTGGTCGGCCCCCGCAGGGCGGCGCGGCCGCTCCGGACCAGCAGAAGGACAGCGGTGGTGCCGGGGCCGGTGCGACGGCGGCCCCGCAGGCGACGTCGTCGGCCTCGCCTCAGGCGAAGCCTCAGCCGACTCCGGCTTCGGGGGCTCCGTCCGCCAATGGTGGTTCGGTGCCCGACGGCGGGTCGGGCTCGGGCTCGCAGTCCTCGGGTGAAGCTGGCAAGGACGACCACAACGAGGTCGTCGTGGGTGCCAGTGGCAGCCAGAGCAGCAAGGGGCGCACGAGTGCTGCGGAGCGGTCCTCCGCCAAGAACGTCCGGGAGCGGTGGCTGCCGGTGACCGGTGTGGCGATCGGCGTGCTGTCGATGGCGGCGATCCTGCTCTCCGGCGGCCTCATCGTCCTGCGCCTGCGCCGCGGCTGAAGCGGGTTGCGTGGGTCGGCTCGGGCCACCCGGCCCGGGTCGCCTGGTCTACAGGCTTCCTGCCGCTCGTGAGCAGGGCGACGAGCGGGCGGCTGCTGAGTCCCTGTGCCGCCCGCTTTTTTCTTGCGTCCGCTTGGCCGGCGCCTGTGGTTTAGGCGTTTCGGCTGCGTGACGTCTCCTGGAGTCCTGCGAGCTCACCTGTCACGAATCCACCTGAGAGCAACGCGTACATGTGCCTGCCGCCAACGGATTTGTGATCGGATGGGCCGTTCTCCTGCGGTGCGCGAGTGCTTCGTGTCCACACAGCGGACATGGCCGGTTCCGCAGCCTATGCACTGGTGGAAGGCGTTGAAATTCTGCGGTTCTTGCTCGTCTCCTGGTGTCTCCGGGGAGTTCATGTCCGCTGTGTGGACACTGGTCGCCGCTCATCCGCTGACTCTGCTGGCAACCACAGCGACGAACCCCGTGAAGAGGTCTCCCGGTGTTGTCTGTAAGTTCGAACGAAGCCGGGTAGCAGTTCCTTTCGCAGCGAATTACGACTTGATGCTGAGGTGCACTGAGAATTCCTGCTATGGGGGCGTCGCGGAGCTGGCAGTCATAGTCTTGCGGACGCACCATAGGGGCCGCAGACTGATCCCTGGGCCTCAACCCCCGTGCCCTCAGGCGCGTTCTCGGGAGAAGGAAGCCGCTAATCGGCCCGCATCCCCGGATCTTCCCGGCCACGCCCGGCGCGAACGTGAGCAAGCGCAATGGGACCTTTGCCGTGCTATCCGCTAACGTCTGAGGAATCAGTATGTTGAAGGGACCTACCGCACGATGAAAGATTCTGGGCGTGAGCCCGGCCGCAAGGACTCGGAGAAGCCGGGCAAGGCCGGCAAGAACGATCGCAGCAAGCGCGACCGCAAGCTCCGCGACACACTGGGCAACCCATTCTGTGGCTGGTGCCCTTCCTCCTGGTCGTCATCCTCGGCTGGGCCGTCTTCTCCTCGATGTTCGGCTACCGCACCATCGACACCTCCGACGGCCTGACGCTCCTGCGGGACAAGCCGGACACGATCGAGTCGATCACCGTCATCGACGGCACTCAGCGCGTCGAGCTGGACCTCAAGACCACCTACGTCCAGCCCAAGAAGAAGGACGTCGAGGCGCGCCCGGTGGGCAAGAAGGTCGAGTTCTCCTTCACCGACGCCCAGGCCGAGCAGGTCGACCGCCTCGTCCAGGCCGCCGCCCCCAAGGACGGCTTCAACTCCGTGGTGCCCACCACCACCTGGTGGTCCTCGCTCATCCAGCTGCTCGTGCCCGCCCTGCTGCTGGGCGGCTTCATGTGGTGGCTCCTGAGCCGCATGGGCGGCGGGCGCAACGGCGCCATGGGCTTCGGCCGCTCCAAGGCGAAGGTCGGCTCCAAGGAGATGCCCGACGTCACCTTCGACGACGTCGCCGGCGAGGACGAGGCCGTCGAGGAGCTCCAGGAGATCCGCGAGTTCCTCTCCGAGCCGGAGAAGTTCCGCGCCGTTGGCGCCAAGATCCCCAAGGGCGTCCTCCTCTACGGCCCGCCCGGAACCGGTAAGACCCTCCTGGCCAAGGCCGTCGCCGGCGAGGCGGGCGTGCCCTTCTTCTCCATGGCCGCCTCCGAGTTCGTCGAGATGTTCGTCGGCGTCGGCGCCTCGCGCGTGCGCGACCTGTTCGACCAGGCCAAGGAGAACGCCCCCGCCATCATCTTCGTCGACGAGATCGACGCCGTCGGCCGTCACCGCGGCTCGGGCACCGGCGGCGGGCACGACGAGCGCGAGCAGACCCTCAACCAGCTCCTCGTCGAGATGGACGGCTTCGACGCCAACACCAACGTCATCCTCATCGCCGCCACCAACCGCCCCGACGTCCTGGACCCCGCCCTCCTGCGCCCCGGCCGCTTCGACCGGCAGGTCAGCGTCGAGGCCCCGGACATGGCCGGGCGGGCCGCCATCCTCAAGGTCCACGCCAAGGGCAAGCCCTTGACCGACGACGTCGACCTCGACCTCGTGGCCAAGCGCACCCCCGGCTTCACCGGCGCGGACCTGGCCAACGTCCTCAACGAGGCCGCCCTGCTCACCGCCCGCTCCAACGCCCACCTCATCGACAACCGGGCCCTGGACGAGGCCATCGACCGCGTCATCGCCGGCCCGCAGAAGCGCACCCGCGTCATGCGCGACCACGAGAAGCGCGTCACCGCCTACCACGAGGCCGGTCACGCCCTGTGCGCGGCCGCCGGCGCCTACTCCGACCCGGTCACCAAGGTGACGATCCTGCCGCGCGGGCGCGCCCTGGGCTACACGCAGGTCATGCCCCAGGACGACAAGTACTCCACCACCCGCAACGAGCTGCTCGACCAGCTCGTCTACGCCATGGGCGGGCGGGCCGCCGAGGAGATCATCTTCCGCGACCCCACCACCGGTGCCTCCAACGACATCGAGAAGGCCACCTCCACGGCCCGCAAGATGGTCACCGACTACGGCATGACCAGCGCGGTGGGCGCCGTCAAGCTCGGCACCACCGAGAACGAGACGGTCCTGGGGCTCAACGCCACCAACCGCGACTTCTCCGAGGAGGTTGCCGCCACCGTCGACGCCGAGGTCCGCTCCCTGCTGGACGACGCCCACCGGGAGGCCTGGGAGATCCTCACCCGCAACCGCGCCGTGCTCGACCAGCTGGCCGAGGAGCTCCTCAGCCGCGAGACGCTCCTGGAGAAGGACCTGGAGAGGATCTTCGCGGGCGTCGTCAAGCAGCCCGAGCGGCCCCTGTGGCGCAGCGACGAGTCACTGCCCGTCGTCGAGGCCGCCTCCGCCCCTGGCGGTGAGTCCGGCGACTCCCACGGTAGCGACGACTTCTGGGGCTACAACCAGTGAGCCGGCCCGGGCCCCGGCGGGCCCGGCAGGCACACGGAAGCAGAGGCCGATCATGAGCTATGACGCCGAGGGCGTGCGGCGGGCGGTGCACGACCTGCTCGTCGCCATCGGGGAGGACCCCGACCGCGACGGGCTGCGCGACACCCCCGAGCGCATGGCGCGCGCCTACGCGGAGATGTTCGCCGGCCTCGGGCAGGACCCGGCCGAGCACGTCGAGCGGGTCTTCGACGTCGGGCACGAGGAGATGGTCCTCGTGCGCGACATCCCCATGTACTCGGTGTGCGAGCACCACCTGCTGCCCTTCCACGGGTCGGCGCACGTGGGCTATATCCCCAGCGAGGACGGGCGCGTCACCGGCCTGTCCAAGGTGGCGCGCCTCGTGGACGGCTACGCCCGGCGCCCCCAGGTCCAGGAGCGCCTCACCCGGCAGATCGCCGACGCCCTCGTCGAGCGCCTGGAGTGCCGGGGCGTGCTCGTCGTCGTCGAGGCCGAGCACCTGTGCATGTCCATGCGGGGCGTGCGCAAGCCCGGCTCCAACACGGTCACCTCCGCCGTGCGCGGCATCATGCGCAACGCCGCAACCCGCTCCGAGGCCATGAGCCTGGTCCTGGGCCGGCGGTCCTGAGCGCGGGCCGCAGCTATCGCCCCTCACTCTGGACGGTCTTGGATCGCCACCGGGAGTGCTGGGGGATGTACTGCTGAGATCTGAGAGTGTTCCTGGCCGGCACATGGGCGCACTTCACTCGGGCTGGCGATTGCGCGGCGCGCTCGATCCCTGGTTAGCAGGACCCGGAGAACCGTGAAGTAAGGGGCTGAGACTCTCGCCCAGCAGGCAGCACATCCTGAGTCTCTGTCTGCGGTCGAGGGCTACACTCCTAGAATATGATGAGGAGTGCTGATCGTGGTGAAGTCGATGTGGACGCCCGCGTGTACCGTTCTAAGGTGCGGATCGCTGAGGCGCTCTTTGAAAAGCTTGCGGTTTATGAGTTTGATGAGATCTCTGTATCAGAGGTAGTGGCCAAGGCGGGTGTATCTAGAAATACGTACTATCGCCACTTCTCCACGAAGAGGTCCGTCTTGACATTCTATATTGAGGAGTTGCTGAGAGAGTATCTCCAAGGTGTTGAAGAACGTGGCATATCGGATGTTGAGGGAATTCTCAACTATTATTTCTCCTTCTGGGGGGATCGCAAAGAGTATGTTATCCTATTGAGGAGGCGTCAGCTTTTGGATCTGGCGCTTGATGTGCAGCGAAAGAAGTTCCTAGAGGCGCTGCCGCACTCCGACCTTCCCTGGCATGGAGTCTCCGGAGTTGACGAAACTCTCGTGGATCTGCTGTTCGTTGGTGGAATGTGGAATATTCTCCTGCATTGGCTCGATCGTGGTATGGACCCGAAGCTTCGGAGGTTGTCCGGACGTTTCTCGAGGAGTTGTCGGTTTACGCTGAATGCTTGCCATAGTCGACTCCATCCTGAGGTCTTGACGCCTGTGAGCGGCCCGCATTGAGAGGTGAGGTTGACCTCCCTGTTATGTGGTACAGATTCTGCGAATCTGTACCACAAGTGCTGTGTGGGTGGAATGGGACGAGGCTCCGGCATACAGTCCTCATCGACTGATGGGCCATCACTGGGGGGAAGAATGTCGTTTCTGCTCGGCTACTGGGCGCTGCCGATCCTATTTATTCTGCACGATTTTGAGGAGATGGTGTTTCTGCCTCTGTGGAAGCGGCGGTCGAAGTTTCGGGCGCTTCCCAATCAGGCAGATTATTTTGGGGAAACCAGAGATGGTTCGGCGTTTACGGTGGGGGTGCTGGAGGAGTTTGTTATCCTGTTGACTGTTTCTTATGTGTGTTCGTTGACGCGAGGTGACGAGTTGTACTTGTGCTTCTGTGTGGCGTACAGCCTTCACTTTCTTATTCACTATAGAATGTGTTTCCGGTTCAGGGGGTATGTCCCGGGGGTTGTGACTGTCACTCTTCAGGTTCCGCTGATGTGGTTTATTATCTCCCACTACTGGAGGATCAATATGTTGACAGTAGTATGTTTCATGATGGTGATGGTGGTGGTCTATGGAAACCTGTACGTCATGCACCGTTTGATGCCGAGAATCGAGCGGCGGTTCGTCGGATACGCCCAGGGTTAGTCGACGGAAATGTCGCCACAATGTAGGGATGTATGTATGGGCTCCACGTATAAGAAATTACTGGTGGCGGTCGACACCGGGCTGCTGCTCTACTGGGACGGCCGTCTTCCTCAACCTCATTCCCGAGCACCTGCGTTTCAAGGACTACTCCAACCAGATCATCCAGGCCTGGAACTGGTCCTTCTTCCCTCTCGACCTCGCCGCCGCCCTGACCGTCTTCCTCGGCGCCCACCTGACGCGCGTGGGCAGCAGGATCGGGGACCTGGTGCTGACGGTCGGGCTCATGCTCACCTTCTGCGCCGGGTTCATGGCGATCTCCTTCTGGTCCTTCTACCGTGACTTCGACCCGCTGTGGTGGGGGCCCAACGCCCTGCTCATGATCATCCCGGCACTCGCCCTCGGCTCCATGGTCTGCCGGCGGCTCGAGACCGCGGAGAACCAGTCGTGACGGTCAAGGACGCGCTGTGCCCGTCGACATGGGGGAACGCGTTCCGCCCAGGCGCGCCCGCAGCCGCGACGGTGCTCGGTGCGCTGAAGGATCGCCCGGGGACAACGGGCCGCGGCGTGTGCGCCTGGCCGGCTCTCGGAGGCGCCATCGTCTCCGAGGTGTCGGCGACCCTCGCCTTGCGCCAGGCCTTGAACCATCCGGGCTTCTACATCGTTGTCGGGATCGGGTACGCGCTGGCCTTCATCCTTCTGTCGCTGACGCTCAAGGCCGGCATGCCGCTCGGCGTCGCCTACGGACTCTGGGGTGCCCTGGGTGTGGCGCTGGCCGCGGTGCTGTCGATGCTTGTCTTCGGTGAGCCGATCACGGTGCTCGTCGCCCTCGGCATTGCGCTCATCATGGCCGGGGTGCTCCTCGTTGAGGTCGGGGCGCAGCACGCAGGCACGCAGCACAAGGACGGTGAGGCGTCATGAGCGGGGTCTACCTTGTAGCGGCCATCGCCTCCGAGACCACCGGCACACTCTCGCTCAAGCTCGCCTCCGACGGTAGAGGGCTGCGGTGGTACGGCCTCGTGATGGCCGGCTACCTTGGGGCCTTCGCCATGTTGACTCTGGCCCTCAAGGAGGGGCTGGGGCTCGGTGTCGCCTACGGGATCTGGTCGGCCGGGGGAGTGGCCGTGACGGCGATCGCCTCAAGGCTTCTCTTCGGTGAGCCACTGACTCGCACCATGGTGGCAGGCATCGTGCTCATCATGGCGGGCGTGCTCCTCGTCGAGCTCGGCAGCGCGCACTGACAACGCATCGGAGGCGATCGCGGGCCAGAATGTCCAAATCGGTGACAAAGGACCGCCGGCACTCCTTGGCCGTCCAAGCAAACCGCGGAATCATGCGGTTTTCCTTCGTCAGTATGTGTCCGTTCCGAGCCTTTGTCACCGATTTGGACACGATCGGCTCGTTCCTGTCCCGCGCGAGCTGGCCGAGCGGCTCCTGAGGTACGTGGCGTGGGCCGAAGGTTCTCCCCGCTGGGGACATTCGACATCGACGGGTGCAGCCCACGCGTCCGGGGACGGGATTGCTGTCCCCGCACGCGTGACATGTCCCCGGCCGGGATCACCTGCACCCGGCCGCGCGGAATGTCTCCGTCCGGAAACGGTGACTGCGCCGACGGTGCGGACTCAAGGAACCGCCTGGAAGGGGACGCTGAGGATCGTGGTCCAGCGGCCCTCGCCCTGGCTCACGCTCAGGCTGCCGCCCAGGGACTCCACTCGGCGCCGGGCCCCCTCCAGGCCCAGACCTGAGGAGAAGGTGCCGTACGTCGGCCCGACCATTCCCGGCGCGCCGACGTCATTGCTCGCCATCGCCTCCAGGGAGCGCCCGTCGGACTCGATGACCAGACGCGCCCGACCCTGCGGGGCCGTGTACTTCGACATGTTTGTCACCAGCTCACCCAGCACCCGCAGCAGCTGGAGGCGCACGCCCGGCGGGATCACCGGGATCCCGAGCAGCTCCAGGCCCTCGACCTCCAGGTGCGCCCCCCCGGTGTCTCAGGGCGGCCGCGGCGTCGGTAACGACCTCCTCCAGGGGACGCGGCGCGGAGGTCGCCTCGATGTCCAGCCGCTCGCCTCCACGGATGTCGCTCATGGCGCGCAGCGCGTGCCGCATCTGCTCCACCGCCGCGCGCACCGCCGCCGTCATCGCGTCCAGCTCGGGCGCCAACGCGGTGTCCTCGGGGTGCGCGAGCCGGGCCTGCTCGGCCGTCATGACCGCGTGGGTCAGATCGCGCACCACGGTGTCGTGCAGCTCGGTGACCACCAGGAGGCGCTGGCGCTCCATGCTCTCGCGGTAGGTGTGCAAAGGAGCGCTCGGCCTGGTCGCGCGGGCTGCGGATGAGCTCGGCCAGAGTGATTGCCCCGCCCCCGACAACAACCCACCACGCCAGCAGCGAGACCCAGCCCTCACTGGTCTCGCCCCACCGGGCGTCGGCGATCAAGAGCACGAGTGAGAAGACCACCAGGCTGTAGGCGGGCATGCGCGGAAACCCGCGCGCCACGAGGACCGCCGTGCACAGCCAGGGAATGATGCCCGGGGAGATGGGCACATCAGTCATCATCAATGTGCCGGCCCACGCCGACGCGCTGCCCAGCAGGGCCCCCGGCCACGGGAAGCGGCTGCACAGCGCCAGCGCCAGGCCCCCGACGATCGCGAAGGCGATCATGGACGTGTACAGCGGCCATGCCGCCGTGATCGAGAACAGAGTGATCAGTGCGGCCAGGAAGGCGTGCGCCAGATGCAGCCGCCAGGTCGGTCGCCACGTCGTGTACCGCGTGGGCTGCAGCAGGCCCGCCAGAATGTCGGCCACTGTCTCCACCTTCCCCTGAACCGATCCGGATAATATTCTTCCATGACGGTCCCCGACGTTACTGATGGTCCCACTGCCGCCTCGCAGGTCCTGCGCGTCGCCATCGTCGACGACGACCCCTTCGTCCTGCACGCGCTGCGGGCCTACCTGAGCTCGGACGAGCGCATCGAGGTGGCCAGCACCTTCTCGCGCGCCGCCGACGCCCTGGCCTTCCTCCACAAGATCCGCGTGGACGTTCTGCTCACGGACGTGCGCATGCCCGAGATGGACGGTCTGGAGCTGCTCACCCGAGTGCGCCGGCAGTGGCCCCGTACGGCCGTGGTCGTGCTGACCTCCTTCGACGACGACGAGGCGATGGTGACCGCGCTCGCCCAGCACGCCAACGGATTCCTGCTCAAGGACGCCTCGCCCGAGGAGATCATTCGCGCCGTCATCGCCGCCAGCGCGGGTGGGACCACGATCTCCCCGGCCGCCACCTCCCGGCTCGTCACCCGCCACCTGCGGCCCCCGCAGACGGCCCAGGCCCCCGACGTCACCGAGGCAGAGCAGGCGGTCCTCACCCTCCTGTGCGAGGCTACTCCAATGCCGAGATCGCCGAGCAGCTCGTCGTCGCCGAGTCCACGGTCAAGACCCACGTCTCCCACCTCATGAAGAAGTACGACGTCCCGTCCCGACTCAAGCTCGTCGTCGCCGTCCACAAGACTCAGGGAACCTGAGTCCCTCGTCTCGGTCACTGGAGCAGCCCTCAACACCCGTCTCCTCACTCCTCGGACAGGGCCATGACCGGCGGCACCGAGGCGGCCCGGCCCGGCTGGGCGCAGCGAGGCCAGCAGGCCGACGGCCAGGGTCGCGGCGAACAGGGCGAGGAGCGCGAGGTAGGGGATGTGCACGGACATACCCTTAGCGGCCCCTCCCTGCCGCGACCGTGCCTGCTGCGCCGAGGATCGTTCCGATGAGGAGCCCGAGGCTCCCTCCCACGGTCGCCACGAGAACTCCCTCGGTGACGATGAGGTTCCTGATCTCTGAGCGAGCGCTGCCGGTGGCGCGCAGCACCCCGATCTCTCGAATGCGTTCCAGGACCGAGATGTCCGTGGTGTTGGCCAGCCCGGACAGGGCGATGACGAGGGCGGCGCCCAGAACCAGGCAGACGATCAGGGCCATCCTCGTGATGAGGGATGACATCTGCTCACTGGCGGCGGCGCTTCCCTGGACCATCAGAGTCTGACCTCGGACAGCCGCATTGAGGGAGCGCTCGGTATCGGATGTCATGGAATTGCCGGTGGAGCGAACCCACATGGTGGTGTTGGTGGGGGTGTCGCCGTTGAGGCGCTGAGCCACTGCCGGGCTGACAACAGCCCCCCAACCCTCCTGGACGTGGGCTGTCAGCTCAACGCTGCCGGCAGCGCCGGTCAGGGTGACTGTGGAGCCATCTGGAATGTTATAGATACCACCGACAATAAGGGTCTTGTCATCGAGGCCTTCCAAGCCGCTGGTGGACCGTGCAATAGGTGCGATAGCGCCGGTGTCGATGACGTCGACATTGATGTCCTTCGACTCTCCATCGATGGTCTGGGTCAGGCCGAGGGAGGGAACATAAGTCACGTCCTTGATGCCGTCGACCGCTTTGACCTGCTTCGTCAGCTGCGCGGTATCGGTTTGCGGAGTGACCCCGAAGATTCTGGCGTCCACGGGTGAGCTGTGGCCGAGGATGGCGTCGAAGGAGGCGTTCAGGGAGGACAGGCCGACGAAGAGCGCTGATCCCACCAGGACGCAGACGAAGAGCGTGGCGGCGGTCGCGGCGGACCGTCCGGAGTTACGAGCCAGGTTGCGGGTAGCAAGGTGCAGCACCGGGAGTCGAGTGTCGCCACTGACTCTGCCGATGAAGCCGATGATGGCGGTGACGAGCAGCGGGAGGCCAAGGACCGCGCCGAGTGCGACCAAAGCGCTTCCACATGCTGTGATGAAGATATCGGATGCCTGAATGCCGAGGGTGACCACGGCCGCACCGATGGCGGCAACGATGACTCCGGTGACGGCGACCCACACCCTTCGGCGTCCGGCCTGCTTGGTGCTTGCGACCTGTCCGGTGAGCGCCACGAGCGGTGAGATGCGGGTGGCGGAGCGGGCGGGGCGGAGCACGGCGATGAGGGTGACCAGTGTCCCCAGGGCGACGGTGAGCCCGAGAGACACGGGCGAGATGGTGAGCTGATCCGCCTTGAGGTCCGCGAAGATCCCCGATGACACCATGATGGCGCCGAGACCGGTCCCGAGCGCAGCGCCCAGGACGGAGCCGACCAGACCTGTCATGAGTCCAGTGCGCAGGACGGCGAGCATCACCTGACGGCGGGTTGTGCCGATGCAGCGCATGAGGCCGACCATGCGCGTCTGACGCGCCACCAGGGTGCTGAAGGTGGTGGCGATGACGATGATGGCGACGACCGCGCAGACCGGGGCCAGGAGGTTGATGATGGTCGCGATCATCGTGCCGCCCGTCTGTGCCTGGGCTCGTTGGGCGATGGCCTCGTCTCTGCTTTGAACCGACGCGGCGGGCTGGATCGCGTGAACGGTCTGAGACACCTTGGTGAGGAGTGCGCCGGTGTCCGTTCCCGGTTTCGCGTTCACGTACAGGCTCCGGTAGTCCATGCGAGTGCCCATTGCCTGGAGCTGCTCGGCGGTGGCGTAGAGGACGCCGGTGCCGGTCTCCTTGCTGTCGGCCCCGGCGGAGACGATGCCGACCACCGTGGGGGCCGAGCGGACGGCCTTGGCGTCGTCGCCATCCTTGGTCCTGAAGCGGATGGTGTCGCCGACGCTCAGGCCTTGCTGCTCGGCGAGCATGGAGTCGATGGCCACCTCGCCGGTGGCGGCGGGAAGCCGGCCGCTGCTCAGAGTGGTGAACTTGGTGAGCGCCGGGACGTCCTGCGCGGCGACCTGGACCCCGGCGGCGCCTCGCAGCTGCTTGGGCAGGTCGAGCCACAGCATGTCCCAGTGGGCGCCGCGGACGGAGTCGACGCCGTCGAGGGCGGAGACCCGGTTGAGGAGGGCGTCGTCCAGGGCGTTCTCAGTGCTGTTTGCCCCACGACCATCTTGGACGACGACGGTGGCGTCGCCCACGGACACCCGCGCGCTGGTCTGCGTTTGAGTGCGGAAGGAGTCGGAGATGATGAAGGCGAAGGCGATGAGGGCGGCGCTCATGGCCACGGCCACGAGAGCGGCGGTGGTGCGCCGCAGATCGAGCAGCGAGGGCATCAGCGGGCCTCCATCCGGGGTGCAGGTCCGGCAGCGGGGGAGGGGCCGGCGGCGTGGCGCGCACCGGACCCGGCCACGCGGGTACCGGCCGGGCGGCGCACGGCCTCGACCCCGGTGATGCGCCCGTCGCGCAGGCGGATGATGCGGTTGGTGGTAGCAGCTGCCTGCTCGTCGTGGGTGACCATGACGACCGTCTGTCCCCAGGTGCTCGCACATGGTGGCCAGGGTCTCCAGCAGAGAGGCGGCCGAGGCGGTGTCCAGCGCCCCGGTGGGCTCGTCGGCGAAGACCACCTCGGGGCGGCCCACGAGGGCGCGGGCCACGGCCACGCGCTGCTGCTGGCCTCCGGAGAGCTCGTTGGGCCGGTGGGACAGGCGGTCGCCGATCCCCAGGGTGGAGATGATGGCGTCGTACCAGTCCCGCTGCGGCTTGCGGTGGGCCAGGCGCTGGGGCAGGAGGATGTTCTCCTCGGCGCTGAGGGTGGGCAGGAGGTTGAAGGACTGGAAGATGAAGCCGAGGCGATCGCGGCGCACGGCGGTGAGCTGCTTGTCCTTCATGCCGGACAGGTCCTGGCCGGCGATGAGGATGCTGCCGGAGGTCGGCGTGTCCAGGCCGGCCAGGCAGTGCAGGAGGGTGGACTTGCCCGAGCCGGAGGGGCCCATGATGGCCACGAACTCGCCGCGTCCCACCACCAGGCTCGCCGAGTCCAGGGCGACGACCCGGGCCTCGCCCTCGCCGTAGACCTTGGTCAGGCCGCGGGCCTCGACGACGCGCATCGGGGCGGCAGCAGCGGCAGGTGCCGCCGGTGCTCCCGAAGCGACCGGTGCTCCCTGGGGGACCGGAGCGGGATTGGCAGTGTGGCCGAAGGACGGGGACTGGGGTTGAGTCGTCATCTCAGGACCCTTCTCGTTGGCTGACTCGTGTGGCGGGCAGGGCCGGTCGCTTGATTCGTGTCCGGGGCTGCCCTGTTGACGTGAAAAAGCCTAGAAACGGCGTCATCGCACCGGAATGCGTCGAAGGACGGGACGCGTGAGCCCCCTGTCCACCGAAAGGCGGAGGCGAGCCGGTACGAAGGCGCGGCTGCCCCGCACCCTGGTTCCAGGGCGCGGGGCAGCCGCTTCTCAGGCCCCCATGGCAGAGGGGGAAGAGGGGGGAGCAGAGGGACGGTAGAGAGGCAGCGGAGAGTGGCTCTCCTCAGTCCTGAGCGAGGGCGCGGACGGGCGGGATCCGGCCGGCGCTCTCCGCGGGACGCAGCGAGGCCAGGACACCGACCGCGGCGGACATCAGAAGGATGCCGACCAGGATCAGGGCCAGCCATGGGAACGGGACGGTCAGGAAGCTGGCGGAGTCGGTTGTGAGCAGGGCGGCCGCCCCCCGCGATACCCACCCCGCAGCCGAGCAGGATGCCGATGGTGCCGCCCAGGAGCGCGGTGAGGACGGCCTCGGTGATGAGCAGGCGCCTGATCCCGCTGCGCTGGGTGCCGGTGGCGCGCAGGACCCCGATCTCTCGGGTGCGTTCCAGGACGCTGACATCGATGGTGTTGGCCAGGCCTGACAGGGCGATCAGCAGGGTGAAGACCAGCATGGCGCCGATCGCTATGGAGACCTGGCGGACCTGATCAGTGAGGTTGGTGCGGCCCTCCTGGGAGTCGCCGACGGAGAGGCCGCTGCCCGCCACTGCCTCGCGGACGGCGGAGATAGGAGCCCGATCCGAGCCATCGCCGTCGGCGCGCACCCACAGGAGGGAGGCGGTCGGAGCGTTGCCGACCAGCCGATCCGCGACGGCGGGGGTGACGGCGGCGTCGAGCCCCTCCTTCACTCGGACGGTCAGGTCAACGCTGCCGGCGGGCCCCGTGAGGGTCACGGGGGTTCCGTCGGCGATGTCGTAGGTGCGGTCCAGCAGGAGAACCCGGTCGTCGAGAGCCTCCAGCGCCTCCCGGGAGCGCAGGACCGGGGAGACCTTCTCCTTGTCGACAGCAGAGACGGTCAGGGTCTCCTTCCGGTTGTTCTGGCGACCGCCGGTCATGGTGACCTCGAGCCGCGGCACGGGGACGACGCCCTCCACGCCGTCAACGGCGGCGATCCTCGCAACGGTCGAGGAGGGGTCCTGGCCCGCGCTCAGCTCTCCCACGGTGATGTCGACGGGGGTGTGGTAGCCGACGTAGGTCTGCATGGAGGAGGCGACGCTGGACAGGCCACTGGACATCGCGGCCGCCACCGCGACGGCGACGAGCAGGGACGCGGTGGTCGCCGCGGCGCGGCCGGGATTGCGGGCCAGGTTACGGGTGGCCAGGTGGAGGATAGGTCTGCGCTCCTGGCCGCAGACCGATCCGACGAGGCGGGACGCCCCGACGACGAGCAGGGGAAGCGCAAGGATGATCCCGAGGACGGCGACGACCGCCCCCGTCCCGATCATCTCCAGGACCCGCCAGGTAACTCCGCCGTGGATGAGGCCGAGGCCGAGCGCGACGACGACCACCCCCGCGACGGCCGCAGCCACCCGCCGTCTGCCCAGCGACTCATGGCCGGCGGTCTGCCCGGTCAGCGCCACGAGCGCAGACACCCGGCTGGCCTGGCACGCCGGCCTCAGGACGGAGACCAGGGTCACCACGGTGCCGACCAGGACTGCCAGGGCGAAGGAGGTCCAGGAGATGGTCAGATGACGGGACTCGACCTCCTCGATGAGGCCGGAGCGGATGACGGGTACCGCGATGGCGGCTCCGACGACGGCTCCGGCGACGGACCCCGCCAGCCCGGTGAGCAGGGCGGCGCGCAGCACGGAGCCCACGACCTGACGGCGGGTCGCGCCCACGCAGCGCAGCAGACCGATCTGGCGGGTCTGGCGCGCCATGAGCGTCGTGAAGGTCGTGGCAATGACGATCCCGGAGACGACGACGCACACGGGGGCGATGATCTGCAGAAGGGTGATCGTCCTGGAGGCGGCGCCGTCGGAGCTCTTGGCGCGCATGGTGACGATCTCGGAGGCGGTGTAGGCCTGTGCGCCTGGCTGCGCGGTGGCCAGGGCCTCGGTGACGGAGCTGAGAAGCTCCTTGTCGCTGGTCCCCGCCTTTCCGGTGACGTAGAGGACGGCGGGGTCGTCGGGAAGCCCCATGGCGGCCTGCGCCTGGCCCGTGGCGAAGATGTAGGGGGTGTCCTCGGCGTCGTACCGGGTGACGTCAGCCCCGGGCCGGACCACACCCACGACGTTCACGGTCGTGGAGGAGGCGTCCTCGGAGGCCCTCACCGTGAGGGCGCTGCCGACCTTCACGTTCTGCTGCCGCTCCAGGGACGGCGGGCGAGACGGCGATCTCGTTATCCGCCTGCGGCAGGCGGCCCTCCACCAGGCGGGTGCTGCCCTGTGAGCGCCGGTACGTCCAGGACCAGGAGGCTGCTCTCCTGAGCCGCGCCCTGGCGGCCGGCCAGGACCCCTCCCTCGACATAGGGGACGCACCGATGCGACCCCGTCAGCCGCGGAGACCTGCTGCACGGCCCGCTCGGAGATCCTGCCTCCGGCAGCGTCGTCCTGCGGTCCGCCAGGACCACCACGTCGGCGTCACCGACACTGGCGCGGGCACTCTCGGTGACCCTGGTCCGAACGGAGTCGGAGACGATGAAGGCGAAGACGATGAGGGCCGCGCTCATGGCCACCGCCACGAAGGCGGCAGCACTGCGGCGCAGATCGAGCAGGGCGGGCATCAGCAGTCCTCTTCTCATTTTCTTTCCCAGCGGGAGGTGCGGTGGACGAGTCGCATGGTCCCGGAGTCATCGGTGGATGCCTTGAGGCTAGAAATCGAGGAGAGGAACCGGAATGCGTCGAAGGGACGGGCTGCGGAGGCGTCTCCGCCTTTCGAATGAGGGGCGACCGGTCAGTCGCACCGAGGTCGTGAGGCCCATCAATCTCAACCAAAAACTCATGGACGACACGGCTCCGCGTCTTCTTGAATTCTTGGTCGATGCCGGCCGCCTCGACCCGGACGGATCGTGTCCTGGCTCTCAGTTTGCGGCGGGCTGAAGATGTTTCGGTCCTCCCGTAGCGCCGGACCAACCGTTAGCCTGGCCCCGTGACGATTCTTCCCGACGCCGCTCCGGCCCCCCTGCCGGGGCGGGTGCCTCGCGACCGGACGCTCCTCATGGGCGTCCTCAACGTCACCCCCGACTCCTTCTCCGACGGCGGCCGCTGGGCCGATCCCGAGGCAGCCGTGGCCCGTGCCCGTGAGCTCATCGCCCAGGGCGCCGACATCATCGACATCGGCGGGGAGTCCACCCGTCCCGGCGCCCAGAGGGTCGACGTCGACACCGAGGTCTCCCGCGTCCTGCCCGTGGTGCGCGCGCTCCTCGCCGACGGGACCGATGGATCTGCCGGCAGCGCGATCGTCTCGGTCGACACCATCCACGCCGCCACCGCCGAGGCCGCCATCGACGCCGGTGCCCACATCATCAACGACGTCTCCGGGGGCCTGGCCGACCCCGCCATGCCCGCCCTCATCGCCCGCGCCGGCGTCGTCTACGTCTGCCAGCACTGGCGCGGCGACCCCGAGACCATGGACCGCCTCACCGACTACCCGGGCGGCGTCGTCGCCGGAGTGGAGGCTGAGCTGCGCGAGCGCCTGGACGAGCTGGACGCCGCCGGGGTCGACCGCTCCCAGGTGGTCCTGGATCCCGGCCTCGGCTTCGCCAAGACCCACGAGCAGTCCTGGGAGCTGCTGGCCGCCACCGCCCGGCTCATTGCCGACCTGGGGCAGCCCCTCCTGGTCGGCTCCTCCCGCAAGCGCTTCCTGGCCCAGGCCGCTGAGGCGGACGCCACCCCCGTCCAGCGCGACGCCGTCACCGCCGCCACCACCGCCCTGGCCGCCGCCGCCGGCGCCTGGGCCGTCAGAGTCCACGAGGTCCCGGCCAACCGGGCCGCCGTTCGCACCGCCTCCCTCTGGAAGGAACACCAGTGAGCACCACCGTCTCCGCGACCACCGACCGGATCAGCCTCGTCGGACTGTCCGCCCGTGGACACCACGGCGTCCTGCCCTTCGAACGCGAGGAGGGCCAGCTCTTCACGGTCGACGTCGTCCTCGACCTGGGGCAGCGCGGTACCGCCGTGGCCGCCGTCACCGACTCGGTGACCGACGCCGTCGACTACTCCCGCGTGGCCAACGGCATCGTGAGCATCATCGAGGGCGAGCCGGTCAACCTCATCGAGTCCCTGGCGGACCGGATCGCCGAGCGGGTCCTGTCATTCCCCCCGCGTCGTCGCCGCCGAGGTCACCGTGCACAAGCCCGAGGCGCCCCTCGACGTCGCCTTCGAGGACGTCTCGGTGACCATCCACCGGGTGGCCGATGCCGCCGCGGGCCACGGTGGCGCCCCCGCCACCAGCCAGGCCGCCTGGGCCGCTCAGGGCGAGGAGCCGGTCGCGGTCTCCGCCCAGTCCTTCGGGACGCCCTCGTCCTCGGCCTCCCCGGTGGCCGCCGCCTCGCCCGCGGCGCCCGCCTACGAGCCGCCCGCCTCCACTCCCGCGGCCCCCCTCGTGACGGAGGTCCCCGACTTCACCGGAGCCTCGTTCGCAGGAGACGCTGCGGTCGCTCCGACGGTGCCGACACCTGAACCGCCCATCACCCCGACGCCCTCGCCCGCCTCTCCGCTTGAGGCACCGGCCCGATCCTCCTTCGCGGCCGCCGCGCCCTCCGTCCCCACACCGATGCCGGCCGAGCCCAGCGCTTCCAGCGGGGCCGGCGCGCCGACCCAGTCCTGGGTGCCGGACTGGGTCACGGACTCCTCCGCCTCGGCGGCGTCCTCCTCCCAGGCCCCGGAGCCTCCCAGCGAGTCCTACGCGCCGGCAGCCGATGCCTCCGCCGCGGCGGGCCTGCTGGACACCCCCTCGACCAGTGCGCCCACCGCCACCTCCGCCGCTCGGACCGCCGGCGCTGACGGTTTCGTGAGCCTGGCAGCCGATGCCCTGGGTGTACCGGCGGCCACCCCCGAGCCGGAGGCGGAGCCCGTCGCCCCCAGCTACGCCGATGAGGTGGTGGCCGACGCCGGAGCCCCGTCCGAACCGGCCTCCGCCGCGGGCGAGCTCCCGATTCAGCTGCCCCGCGAGGGTCGCCACGTGGCCTCCTCCGAGGAGGTCGGCTCCCACAACGAGACCGCCTACAGCGGAGCAACCTACGATGAGCCGGTCGACGCGGCGGGCGCTGACGCCGACGGCTCCTTGCCCACCCTCAACGGCTTCGGGTCCGACGCCGGGACGGCTGCCGCAGACGGCCTCGCCGATGCCTCATCCGTCTCAGCCGCCCAGCCCCTGGCCGAGCCCGGCCCCTTCGCCGCGCCCGGTGAGTACTCCGGAGCCGGGAGCCAGGAGGGCCAGGAGAGCATCGTCCCCTCCTACTCCGAGCCCTCCTACTCCGAGGACTTCTCCCAGCCCGCCGACGCCTCGTACGCCGCGCAGCAGGCCTCGGCGCCGGTGCAGCCCGGGTTCCCCGGCATCGCGGCCCCCGGAACCGCTCCGGTAGCCGAGCAGGCGCCCGCCTCTCCCGCCGTGCCGGCCGACCCGCTCGCCGAGCGCCCCGCCCAGCCCGTCAGCGTCGTCTTCAGCCTGGGTGCCAACGTCGGCGCGGTCGTGGAGTCCCTGCGCACGGCCGTCCACGGACTGAAGAACACGGAGGGCATCGAGGTCACGCAGGTGGCGCCGCTGGCCCGCACCGTCGCTGTCGTCGCCGAGGGCGCCGAGCCGCAGCCCGACTACCTCAACACGGTGGTCATGGCCATGACGACCCTCTCGCCGCGCGAGCTCCTCGAGGTCTGCCACTCCCTGGAGGCCGCCGCCGGCCGCGTGCGCACCGAGCCGTGGGGCGTGCGCACCCTCGACGTCGACCTCATTGAGGTCGAGGGCGTCACCTCCGCCGACCCGGCGCTGTCCCTGCCGCACCCGCACGCCGTCGAGCGCGCCTTCGTCCTCGTGCCGTGGAGCCAGGCCGACCCCTTCGCCGAGCTGGCCGGGCACTCCGTGTCCGAGCTCGCTGAGAACGCCCCCGACCGTGGCGGCCTGCGGTGGCTGGCCTTCGACTGGCTCGACTCCGACTCCCTGCCGGACAAGCCCACCGGCCCCTACGTGGAGCCCCCGGTGGAGCAGGAGGCCGCAGACGCCGAGCCGCAGAGGGTCTACGACGCCACCCGGGACGAGTCCTCCGTGGCCAATGCGGCCAATGCCTCCCTGGCCGCCGACTACGCCAACAGCGTCTCCGGCAGCTCACCGGCCTCCTCGGCGCAACCCCTCGGCTCGCAGGCACCGGTTGAGCCGGCGCCCTTCGACCAGGCTCCGTTCGAGTCCTCCTACGATGCCGGCGCCTGGTCCGGGCAGGCCCCGCAGATCGACTCGCCCTACCAGGCGGCCTCGGCCCCCGAGGCATCCGGGTCGGCCGGGGCAGCCGGTCCTCAGGACGCCTACGCCCCCGGGCAGGTCGATGGTGCAGGCGGGTTCCCCAGCAACCAGCAGGACGTCGGCAGCTACGCGAACTATGCCGGCCAGCAGGGGCAGGGTGCCCCGGCCGCTCAGCCGCAGGATGACGCCGCTGGGGACGCCTGGCAGTCCCCCCTCCAGTGGAACGACGTCATCGGTGGTGGCTCTCAGGGGACAGGGCCCCGCCAGGACGTCTGATGCGGCGCACCCGCTGGACCAGCGCCGTCGCCTGGTTCACCGCCGCGGCGGTCGCCTCCTGGGTGGCCGGAGACCTCCTTCTGCGCCACCTCGGCTGGATCCCGGTCCTCACCCCCTGGGGGGCGGTGACCGCGCTGGTCATCTCCGGCATCGTCCTCGTATGCGGCCTGGCGGTGCGGCGGTTGCGGGCCCGCGAGCGCACCTGGATCACCCTCACCGGTGCCGCCACCACTGCGGCTGCCGCCCAGGCCTCGGCCATCGTGGGCGCGGTCCTGGGCGGCGTCTACGCCGGAGGGCTCATCCTGGCCCTGGTGACGCCTCGCTCGCCGGACATGACCCACCTGGCGTGGACCTCGATCGGCTGCATGGCGGCATGCCTGGTGTGGTGCGTCGTCGGCTTCGTCGTCGAGCAGTGGTGTTCCATCTCCGGTGACGGTGACGACGATGGCTCGTCCAGCGCTTCCGGGCGAGCCCCCGAAGGACCGGGGGCGCCCGCGTGACCGCATCCGCCTCTGCGCCCGCTGCCGGCACCGACCCCTTCGCCCCCGACGGCGTCGTCTTCCACCCGGTCTCGTCCAGGCTCATCACCGCTCGTCTCCTGGGGGCGGGCATCGTCAGTGCCGTCCTCGTCATCGGTTTCGCCGTCCCCGGGGTGCTCGTCTCCTCCGCGTTCTTCATCCCGGCGGGGATTTTCGCGGCGCTGCTCGTCTGGCAGCTCTGGCTCATTCCGCGCCAGGTGCGGGCCATGGGTTACGCCCTGGCGGACAACCACCTTCTGTGGCGCCACGGCGTCATGTTCCGCTCCATCACCGTCACCCCGTACGGACGCATGCAGTTCGTGGACACCTCCCAGGGGCCGCTCGCCCGCTGGCTGGGCATCGCCGAGGTCAGGCTCCACACGGCCTCGGCCAGTACCGACGCCACGATCAACGGTCTGCCGGTGGCTGAGGCGGAGAACCTGCGCCGGGTCCTGTCCCAGCGTGGCGAGGAGAGGATGGCCGGGCTGTGAGCCCCGAGCGGGGCTCGAGCTGGGGAAGCCGTCTGGAGGCCGCCCGGCAGGCCGATGAGACTCCAAGCGGGAGGGCGAGGCGCCGGCCTCCCGGGACCTGCCCCTGCCCGAGAACGTCACCTGGCACCGGGTCACTGTCATCACGCCGCTCCTGGAGGGCTGGAAGATCGCCACCGGCGTCCTCGCCTTCGTCACGGTCCAGAACCTCGACGACGTCGTACGCGCCTATCGCTTCATCCGCGAGCACGGCTTCTCCCTGGGGGACCAGATCGGCTACTACCTGCTCGGCCTCGTCGCGCTCATCGTCGCGTGGGCGGGGCTCGGTCTGCTCAGCTGGTGGCGGCGCGCCTACGCCGTGGACGCCGACGGCGTCTACCTGCGCTCGGGCATCCTCAGCCGCAAGCTGCGTACGGCCCGTCTGCCGCGCATCCAGTCCGTCGACGTCGTCCATCCCCTGCTCGGGCGCATCCTCGGCCTGGGGCAGCTGACCGTCGAGGTCGCCGGCGGCCGGGACTCGCGGGTCGTCATCGGGTTCCTCACCACCCGCGAGCTGCAGGCCCTGCGCGACCGCATCCTCGACCTGGCCGCCGGACAGATCGACGCGCCCGGACCCGCTCCGGAGGACAGCGCCGTCGGGGCGAGCGGAGCGGGCTGCGACACCGGCAGTATTGACGATGCCGCTCCCACCGCCAGGCCCGCGTGCGTCGACCCGGGGGAGACCGCGGACCCGGGGAGCACCCCCGTCCCCATGCGGCGCTCGACGCAGCTGCGGGCCTCCCACTACCAGGAGCAACCGCTCTACAGCGTCGACGGTGCCACCCTCCTCGGGTCCCTGCTGCGCAGCTCCTCGGTCTATGTGCTTGCGCTGACGCTCGTCGGCACGCTTGCCGTAGGGGTCCTCAGCATCATCACGGACTCCATGACCGGCGGCGAAGCACTGACGATAACCTCCTCCTATGTCACGATCGTCATCGCGGTGGCGACCATCGTGTGGACCCAGTTCAACAGCGCCTGGAACTTCCAGGCCGCTGCCACTCCCAGCGGCATCCGGATGCGCTACGGGCTCACCGCCGAGACCTCTCGGACGCTGCCGCCCGGGCGGGTCCACGGTGTCGGTCTCACCGGGCCGATCCTGTGGCGCGGCAAGGACTGGTGGAAGGTGAACGTCACCGTGGCCGGTCGCGAGGACCGGTCCCAGGACGGCCAGAGCCGACAGTTCGGCAACCTGCTCCTGCCCGTGGGGATTCGAGACACCGCCCTGCGCGCACTGTGGCTCGTGGTCCCCGACCTGGGCGTGCCCGACCCGGACACCCTGCTCGCCCAGGCCCTCACCGGCCGGGACGACGATGGCGTCGGTGACCCGCAGGCCCCGGCGGGCTCGGCCGAGCGCGGCTTCGTGCGCCTCAGCCGCCGCGGGCGGATCTTCCGTCCTCTGACCTGGCGGCGCGCGGCCATCGCCCTCACCGATACCTGCGTCATCATCCGCCACGGCCGCTGGCGGCGGCGAGTCGCCGTCTTCCCCTACGAACGCATCCAGTCCCTGCGCCTCCGCCAGGGACCGCTGGCGCGCAGGCGGTCCCTGGCCTCCCTCCGGCTCGACATGGTCGCCCAGGAGGTCCCCACCTCGATCACCAACCTCGATGCCGCCGACGCCAAGGCGCTCGCGGCGCGGATCAGCGAGCGGGCGCTGCGCCGCTCCAGCGCCGAGCAGCTCGACCGGTGGCTCGCGCGAGCCGTCGCCGGCACGCAGGCCGCTGAGCCCTCCTAGGTCAGCCCTCGAGCTGCTCCGGGGCCAGGATCTCGCGCAGGCGCCGGGCCTGCTCGGCGGTAAGCCGACCGGTGGCCTCGCAGCGGTCGGTGGTGGCGGCGGCCAGTCGACGGTAGGAGGCGACGACGTCGTCGAGGCTCTGCCCCTCGCCGTCGCGCAGAGAGCCGAGTGCCTCCAGGTGGGCGGCCACCGTTCCGGCGTCGCCCCGGGAGACCGGGCCGGTCAGGCCCGCCTCGCCCTCGTGCAGGGCCCGGTCGAGGGCCGCCGTGAGCAGGGGGCCGAGCGTCGCCGCCCCGTCCTCGACCCCAACGGCCGCCAGCACCCGGACGGCTTGCGTGACCACCGTGAGCAGGTGGTTGGCGCCGTGGGCGAGGGCCGCGTGGTAGGCCGGGCGCGCCGACTCCTCCAGGACGAAGGGCTCCCCGCCGAGCTCGACGACGAGCGCCTGTGCGATGGGCAGCACCGCCGGCGGGGCGGTCACGGCCATGGGACAGCCGACGAGCCGGGCCACATCCGTGGAGAACCCGGAGAAGGTCATCGCCGGGTGGATGGCCAGCGGGATCGCCCCGCAGCGTCGGGCGGGCGCCAGCACGGCGGCGCCGTAGCGGCCCGAGGGTGTGGGCCACCAGCTGCCCCGACTGCCAGCGGCCCAGGTCAGCCAACCCCTGGACGAGTGGCTCGAGCGCATCGTCCGGTACGGCCAGCAGCACCATCTCGGCGCGCTCGACGATCTCCTCAACCGTCAGGACCGGCACGCCCGGCAGCAGCATCTCGGCGCGCTCGCGCGAGTCCTCGGAGACGGCGTGGACGCCGACCACCTGATGCTCCACCGCCCGCAGCGCGCAGCCCAGGACCGCACCGACGCGTCCGGCGGAGATGATGCCGACGCCCAGCCGGCCGGGCCGCGCCGCACCGGCGCCACTGTGCTCACTCGGACTCGTGCCGAGACCCATACCGCCAACCTCGCTCATGCCCCGATGCTCTCATGCCCGCCGCTCCCGGCGGCGCGCCCGCCGTCATCGGATGGACCGAAGCGACCTGCATGAAGCGATTCTGTCCGTTGTGGCGACTTTTCGACCGGCCGCCGGCAGACTCTCGCTCAAGTCGACCCCTGTGACCTGCGAAGACGTGAATCGAGATGGCTTCGGTTCTCGGATTCGGTTCGGAAAAGTCGCCACCGTGGACACTTTCACCGTGCTATGCCAGCTTGCGGTCGGCGGATTCGGCACGGCCCAGTGGGGCGACTAGCGTGGGGCTCGTGAGCACTGAACCCGCACCGACGCCTGTTCCCGCCCCCCGTTCACGTCTTGCCGCTCCCGGCGACGCCGGCGCCGCAACCGTCCTGGCCCGCAGCCGCGACGAGCTCGCCGCCGCCCTGGCCGACGCCCCGGACCCCCGCGCGGTCGTCATGACCATGGGTGCCCTCCACGAGGGCCACTTCGATCTCGTGCGTGAGGCCGCCCGGCGCGTCGGGCCGGCCGGTACCGTCGTGGTGACCATCTTCGTCAACCCCCTCCAGTTCGCCCCCACCGAGGACCTCGACTCCTACCCGCGCGACCTCGAGGGGGATCTGGCCGGACTGACACAGACCCTCACCGGCGTTGACGGCGCCCTGGGCGTGGGACGGCTCGTCGTCTTCGCCCCCACCCCGGAGGTCATCTACCCGGCCGGGCAGCCGGCCGTTCGCATCGACCCGGGCCCCATCGCCACCGTCCTGGAGGGCCGCACCCGTCCCACCCACTTCGCCGGTGTGTGCCAGGTGGTGCTCACCCTCATGCACCTGACCGCGCCGCGCTGGGCGCTGTTCGGCCGCAAGGACGCCCAGCAGCTCGCGATCATCGAGGCCATGGTGCGCGACCTCGCCGTCCCGGTGGAGATCGTGCCGGTCGACATCCGCCGCGAGAGCGACGGCCTGGCCATGAGCTCACGCAACGCCTACCTCAGCCCTGAGCAGCGCCGCCAGGCCCTGGCCCTCTCCCGGGCCCTCCAGGCAGGTCAGGACGTTGCGGCGCAGGCGGCCGGCTCCGGCACCCGCCTCGACCCGGCCGCGATCCGCCGGGCCGCCCTGGCGTCCCTGGAGGCGGCCGACGGCGTCGAGATCGACTACGTGGCCCTCGTCGACCCCGCCGGTTTCGAGGACCTGACCGACGCCGGCCTCGGCCTGCCACGCCGAGCGCCGGTGCGCGAGGACACGGGGGAGGGGCTGCCCGCCGTGGGCCTGCTCGCCGTCGCCGCCCGCGTGGGAACCACCCGCCTCATCGACAACACCCTCATCGACCTGCACCCGTAGGCACCCCGGCGTGCCCCGCAGCCCGCGTACCTGTCGGGTCGCTCACCCTGTGCCGCACCGTACAGTGCGCCGGGCCCACCGCCGTCTACGCTGAGCCGCGATGAGCGCCCGTACACGGACGATGATGACGTCCAAGATCCACCGTGCCACCGTGACCCAGGCCGACCTCGACTACGTCGGCTCGATCACGGTGGACGTCGACCTGCTCGAGGCGGCCGACCTGCTGCCCGGCGAACGTGTCGACATCTGCAACTGCACCAACGGCAACCGCCTGTCCACCTACGTCATCCCCGGCGAGCGCGGCGCCGGAGAGATCTGCGTCAACGGTGCCGCCGCCCACCTGGTCAGCCCCGGCGATGTCATCATCCTCATCGCCTACTCCCAGATGTCCGACGCCGAGGCCCGCACCTACCTGCCCCATGTCGTCTTCGTCGACGCGGCCAACCGGATCGTCGAGCGGGGCACCGACCCCGGTCAGGTCCCGGCCGACTCCGACCTCGCCCGCCTCCAGGGGTTGCGCCCCTCCGGCATCCCCCTGGCCGAGGCCCGAGCCTGACCCCGCCCCGCCGGCCACCCGGTGTGACCAGGATCGGATGTGGTTCGGGCGTCCTCGGGCCCCAGGGAGCGGCCGGGGCTGGCGGGCGCCGTTAGACTCCTTCACGTGACAGACGAGAGCACCCCCAGCCCCGACCCGACCGCCACCGACGCCGCCGGCACCCAGTCGCAGAAGTCGGCCAAGACCCCGAACCCCTCGGACGGCTCGGCGGACCAGCCCAAGCAGCCCAAGGCCGACCCGGGCCCGGGCGAGCAGTTCGAGGTCCGCGCCGGCAAGCGCGAGCGCCTGCGCGGCGAGGGCTGGGACCCCTACCCGGTCTCCGTACCCGTCACCACCACCATCGCCGCCGTGCGCGAGGGCTACTCCCACCTCGAGGCCGGTGACGAGACCGACGACGTCGTCGGCGTCGCCGGGCGCGTCGTCTTCCTGCGCAACACCGGTCGCCTGTGCTTCGTCACCCTCCAGGACGGGGCCGGCGCCACCCTGCAGGCCATGCTCTCGGCCAAGGCCCTGCCCGCCGAGGGGCACACCGCGCTCGCGGCCTTCAAGGCCGACGTCGACCTGGGCGACCACCTCTTCGTCCACGGCCGCGTCATCTCCTCGCGCCGCGGAGAGCTGTCCGTCATGGCCGAGCCCGTCCTGCGCGAGGGCGCCGAGGTCGCCTCCGCCGGGGACGACGACGTCGAGGTCCCCGCCTGGCGGATCGCCTCCAAGGCGCTGCGTCCCCTGCCCAAGACCTGGACCAACGAGGCCGGCGAGGCGGTGACGCTCTCGGAGGAGCAGCGCGTGCGCCGTCGTGAGCTCGACCTGCTCACCCGGCCCGCCGCCCGGGACATGGTGCGCACCCGCGCCGCCGTCGTGCGCTCCATCCGCGAGAACTTCTTCCGCCGCGACTACCTGGAGCTGGAGACCCCCATGCTGCAGGTCATCCACGGCGGGGCGGCCGCGCGCCCGTTCATCACCCACATGAACGCCTTCGACATGGATCTCTACCTGCGCATCGCCACGGAGATCTACCTCAAGCGCGCCGTGGTCGGCGGCGTCGACCGCGTCTTCGAGATCAACCGCAACTTCCGCAACGAGGGCGCCGACTCCTCCCACTCCCCGGAGTTCACGGCCCTGGAGGCCTACGAGGCCTACTCCGACTACGACGGCATGGCCGAGCTGACCCGCAACCTCGTCCAGCAGGCGGCCCGCGACGCCTTCGACCTGCCCGAGGGCGGGGGAGGTCGTCACGCTGGCCGACGGCACCGAGTACGACCTGTCGGGCCAGTGGGACAAGATCGACCTCTACACCTCCGTCTCCGAGGCCCTCGGCGAGGAGATCACGGTGGAGACCCCGCGCGAGCAGCTCGTCGCCCACGCCGAGAGGATCGGCCTGGAGATCGACGACTACGCCGTGGCCGGCAAGGTCGTCGAGGACATCTTCGAAGAGCTCGTCGGCAACAAGCTGTGGGCGCCCACCTTCGTCTACGACTTCCCCGAGGACACCTCGCCGCTGACCCGCTACCACCGCAGCAAGCCGGGCCTGACCGAGAAGTGGGACCTCTACGTGCGCGGCTTCGAGACCGCCACCGCCTACTCCGAGCTCGCCGACCCCGTGGTCCAGCGCGAGCGCTTCGAGGCCCAGGCGCTCGCGGCCGCCAAGGGCGACCCCGAGGCCATGGTGCTGGACGAGGACTTCCTCGTGGCCATGGAGCAGGGCTTCCCGCCATCGGGCGGCATGGGCATGGGCATCGACCGCCTCCTCATGGTGCTCACCGGCCAGGGCATCCGCGAGACCATCACCTTCCCCCTAGTCAAGCGGAGCTGAGCCGTACTCCGCCTCCGCGGCCATAGCGTCGGCCGGTCATTGCCGCCTCCGGGCAGGTGATGGCCGGCCGGCGCTTTGTCGTCTCGGGCCGTCGGATCTCAAGCTGGGTGCTTGAGTGGTGAGGCTAGTGCCATGAGAGTTGACGTTTGGGAAAAACTTCCCAAAACGAGTCATTCACACTAGGGTGGCGGTATGTTGTTGGACTTCACTGTGGCGAACTACTGCTGCTACGCAGAGGAGGTGACCCTCGATCTCACTCGAGGTTCGCTCAAGACTCTGACGCCGCGTGGCGGCTCCTCCTGGAGGGAGCAGACATGGCGCGTGGCGGCGATCTTCGGTGCCAACGCCTCAGGCAAGTCGACCCTCCTGGACGCGCTTGACTGCCTCCACCATGCCGTCGGTGATCAGCGGGACATCCTGTATCAGCCCTTCAGTCTCGATCGTGACCACGCGGCGCAGCCGTCCCGTTTCTCCATTGGTTTCACCCACGAGAACGAGCGCTACAGCTACAGTGTCGAGGCGCATCGCTGGGGCATTTCGCGTGAGGAGCTCTGGGCCGCGGGGCAGCGCTGGCGCAAGGTCTTCGTGCGTACCCAGGGCCCCGAGGATGACGAGCCCACGGTCGAGTCCGGCACCACCCTCAAGGGTGCCACGAACGAGGTTCGTCGAATCACGACGTCCAAGGACCTCTTCCTCGCCATCGCTCTCAAGTACAAGCACGCCACCCTTGCTCCGATTGCGCGCAGTTTGCGAGCCATGCGCTTCATCCACCACAGTGATGAGGAGCGCAGCTCGCGTCTGCGGTGGGTGATGAGTCGGCTCACGGACGCCCCTGAGCAGTGGACTGGCATCACGAATGCTATTGCTCAGGTTGCCGATCTTGGCATCGTCGGTCTCGAGGTCGAGAGGCAGGAGGTCCCTCGGGAGGTGCTTGAACTTCTGCGACGGTTTCCGTGGAGCGAAGACGAGGATTCTGAGGTTCCCGCCGAGGTGCTCAAGGAGCTCCAGCGTCACCTTGTCCTCCACCACCGCGGTGCCGACGGTGAGGAGTACCCATTGGCGAGCAGCCAGCAGAGTCAAGGAACTCTCACCTGGCTGGCGACGGTCGGTCCCGCCATCGATGCCTTGCAACTGGGCCAGGTGCTGTGTGTTGACGAGCTCGACGCGAGCCTCCACCCAACACTGACCGCCACACTGGTGGACATGTTCAAGGACCCGGACCTCAATACCCGGGGTGCCCAGATCGTCTTCACAACCCATGACACGGCGCTCCTGGACAATTCCCCCGTCCAACTCCTGGAGGCGGGCGAGGCGTGGATGACGGAGAAGTCCCCCTTCGGTGCCAGTGAACTCTTCTCGCTCGCAGACTTCCCCTCCAACCGCAAGGGCACGAACAAGCAGCGCCGTTATCTCGCCGGTGCTTTTGGTGCTATCCCTCGGGTAGACACCTCCAGCCTCCGCCGGTACCTCTTAACGCCGGCAGGGGCGAAGTGAGATGACACCACCGAAAAGGAAACGGCGCAGCCAACGAGCCGAACTGTGCACCGTTCTCCTCGTGACTAATGGGCGGGTCACCGAGAACGCCTACCTGCAGCAGCTGTGCCGACCTGTGGACCGCGACAGAGTCTCAGTTAAAGTGAAGGTCATCAACGGTGATCCGCTCACCGTCGTCAAGGAGCTCAGCGGGCCTCGGTCAGATCTCGGCGACTACAGGGAGGTATGGATCGTCGTCGACCATGATGGTCGGGACCGTCATGACTTTCTGGCCAAATGCCGAAGGCTGAGTAGCAAGCGGACCGTTGTGCACGGCGTTGTTTCCGTGCCCTGCTTCGAGGTCTGGCTCAACGCCCACTACGCTCCCGTGAAGAACTACCAGAACCAGGCTGATGCGCAGACGCACTACCGGGAGCTGACGGGCCTGAGCAGTAAGGACGCGAAGATGCTTCCGGACGACTTCCCCTGGGACAGGGGTGCGCAGGCCGCGGCCAGGTGCCATCTGCCGACGGACAGCCTCCCGGAGACTGATACTCAAGGGCCTTGCCCATCGACAACGATGCCTCACCTGCTCCGCAGTCTTGGACTTCTCAGCGCTGACGAGGCCTAGGACCCTGTCGTCCCCAGGCGGCGCTGGGCGGACTCGAGCTCGGCGCGCAGGTAGGCATTCTCCTGCTGAAGCTGGGCGATGTATTGGTCTCGCTGGGCGATCGCCTCGGCGTACTGCGGGTCGCTCATCGCTCCGCCGGCTCCCGGGACGGTCCCTGCCCCGGTGGTGTAGCCGGCGTTCCCGTACGCCCCGGGCGCTGATCCGTAGCTCGTGTCCGCCCCGTAGACACTTCCGTTCAGCCGGGCCTCCATGGTCTCCATGGTGGCGATGACCGTGTCCAGGAAGGCGTCGACATCCGGCTGCTCGTACCCTTCTCGGAACTTGGATGTCTTGAACCGTATGTTCCTGACGTCCTGGGAGGTCAGAAGTATCTCCGCCTCCTGGTGAGAACCGGTAGTCGCTCCCGGTCCCATTCCGAGGCGCTCCTCGAGTCCCCGCAGTGTGGTGGTCACCTCGTCGAGGAGCTCGTCGACCTCGTCCTGAACGTATCCCTCGCGGAGTCTCGTGCTATCGAACTTCACGTTGAGGACGTCATCAGATGTCAGTAGCGTCATGCTCGCCTACTCCCTGTTATCGGATTCTGCCCGTCGTCCTGGTCCTCGACCCGCAGCCCCAGGTGCTGCGCCAAGAGCGGCGCGAGCTCGGTGAGCTGCTCGCCGCTGATAGTCGCCCCGGCCAGTGAACCGACGCCGCTGACCACCCTCATCTCCAGCCCCCGCAGGTCGACGTCGCTCAGGCTCCCACCGCGCAGGCGCAGCGTGCCCACCCGGCAGTCCTCGAAGCGGACCCGCTCGGCCTCGATGCCGCTCAGGTCCAGCTCGTCGATCCTGGTGCTCCGGATGAGGACGTCGCGCAGAACGGTCCCTGCAAGGTTGGCGAAGCCGAGGCGGCAGTCCTCAATGAGGACGGACTCGAGGTCGGCGTCGTAGATCTCCCAGGCGCCGATGCGCGAGCCGGTGAGCTCCACCGCGCGCCACGTGGAGCGCGGGCTGTGAAGGTAGGTGGAGCTCAGACGCTCCAGGCGGCAGTCGACCAGCCGCGCCGCAGTCAGATCGGTGTCGTCGGCGAAGACCTCCGAGAACCGGCAGCTCAGCAGGCTGATCGCGGACAGACCCGCGCCGCTCAGGTCCGCCTCGGCCAGCCGTAGGTCCTCGACCATCTCGCCGGCGGCCAGCTCATCGGCCGCGCCGTCGCGCAGGCGGCTGAGGTCCGGTGCTGTGAGGACCGGCGGCCTCGGGGAGGCCGCGGTGGAGGAGCCTGCGGCCGTGTCGGTCCGTCCTGCGGTCATGGTCCTGTTCTATCGCAGATCGGCTCCGGGCACCGGGGGTTGTTCTCCCCGGTGCCCGGACGTGAAGGAGGGACTCGTGTCCAAATCGGTGACAAAGGAGTTCCGAGGCCATCACTCCGCCGAAAGGAACCGTGGAATCATGCGGTTGTCTTTTCCGTAACTGAGCCCGGTCAAGGCCTTTGTCACCGATATGGACACCATGAACCGCCGCTACTCGAATCGGACGGTGGTGGCGGTCAGCATGCGGCGGCCGTAGCGGGCACTGACCAGGGTCGCCACCGCTACCAGTGCCAGGCAGGCTCCCAGCACCAGCCAGTAGCCTCCGTCCGGCCAGCTGATACGGCGGCCCGAGACCCCGCCGACCAGAGCCCACGCGGTCAACCAGCCCAGGCCGATGCTCATGACCAGAGCCGTGGCCGCCGGCAGCACCGTCTCGTAGGAGACCATGGAGCGCAGCGTCGCCGGCGGCATGCCGACCAGCCGCAGCAGGCCGAGGACCCGCCTTCGCCCCAGCAGCGCCGCCACCGTCGAGACCCCGAGCGAGACCGCGGAGATGCCCGCGGCGATGAGGATGCCGATGTAGCCGAGCCGGGCGAACTGGTTCTCCATGGCGCTGTCCTGGATGCTCTGGATCGAGCTGGGCGAGGAGGGGGAGGTTCCCAGAACCAGTCCGGAGGTGGCCAGGGAGGTGCGGGCCCGCTCGACGGCTCCGGGGCTGGCCGGGTCGGTGCCCACGAGGAGGATGGGCGCGCCCTGCTCACGGGCGGTCGCCAGCTCCTCGGCACTGACCGGTGACGGCGAGGCGGCCGTGTTCTCATACAGCCACCGGGTACTGATGCTCACCGCGCCGTTAGGAGATTCCACGTGCGGCGCTCCGAGGGCCTCCGCCTTGTCGGCCTCGAGGATGACCTGACCCTCCTGCCTGGAGTCTTCACTCATCCTCCCTACCGCGACCGTCGTCACCCCGGGGACGGCGGCGAGCCGGTCGACGGCGCTTTCCAGGGTGCCCTCGTCGCTGACCGCAGGGATGGCCTCAAGCGTCGAGGGGGACAAGTGGCCGTTGCCCTGAGTGATGTCGCGGGTGCCCGCGGCGACTGTGATGGCGACGGCGAAGACCGTCATGGCGTAGACGGCGATAACGACGCCCGCCACCGCTCGGAAGACCGCCCGAGGGTGTTGGGTGATGCGGTTGAAGCCGATGACCTGCGCCGCCGATCGGGCCAGCGCCCGACCTCCTCGCGCAACCCACCAGGTCAGGAGCGGCCCGGCCCACAGCAGCCCCAGCATCGCGCACAGGAAGGAGGCGGGCAGTAGGTAGATGGTCAGTGCGGACTCCTGGTGGGCCACCGCCGGGGTGCTGACCAGCCCCGCGGTCCCCAGTATCACGGGTGCCAGCGAGATGAGGCGAGGGCGACGCTCGGTACGCTCGCGGGACCCGCCCAGAGGGCCGAGGTCGGCCCGTCGCGTGCGCCACCAGGCCACGGCCGCCGCTCCCGCCGTGGTGACGGCGACGGCGAGGACCGCGTTGACCGGTGAGCGCAGCAGGTCGGAGTGGTAGAAGCGGCTCGACCCCAGCGAGATCTGCGCGGCCACAGGGATCATGGCCAGATAGAGCGCCACGCCCGCCAGGGCGCCGACGAAGGTGGTGGCCCCGATCTCGAGGGCCGCGGTGCGGGCCACCTGCTGAGGCGTGGCCCCGATGAGGCGCAGGGTGGCGAAGCGCTCGGCCCGCTGCGCCGCCCCCAGGTCGGTGACGATCCCGATGAGCAGCAGCGCGGGCACGAGCACCGCAATGGCGCCGATGAGCATGGCGATCCGATACGCCTCGTTCTCGTAGGGGATGCCCTGGAACGAGGTGACCACCTGGGGAGGGATGTAGGACTGCGAGGAGGCCACGGTTCCCAGATCCGCCCCGACGACGGCCACGAGCGAGTCCGGGCCCTCGACGGCGTCAGGGCTCAGGACGCCTACCTGCCTGCCATAGCGGTCGCCGAGCTGGTCGGCGGGAAGGGAGGCGATGCGCTTGGCCAGAGCCGGCGACGCCAGGTACTCGCCCTGCTTCGGTACGACGTCGGAGCCCGGGATCCTCACCGAGGTGGTGCCCGACTCCGGCAGGGCCACCTGCAGGACCGTGATCGGCTTGCTGCCTGTGACGTCGGAGCTGCTGGCGACGGCCAGCTCGCTGCCCTTCAGAACGTGGTCGGGCTGGAGGTCCGTGTGGCGCGACTGCTGGGAGAGGCCGGGCAGGAGGGCCGTGGACGGCCAGCTGGAGCGCATGCTGCGCTCGGGGAAGGCCTGGGCGGCGGCCAGCAGCATGAGGAACAGCGCCACCCCCACCATGACGCCGGCGACGATCCCGGCCAGGCGGCGCCGGGCGGAGCGGTCGTTGGCGACGAGCAGCCTGGTCAGGGCGATGCGGCTCATGACCGGCTCCCGGTGGCGGCGTGCCTGGGCGCGCTCGGGCCGGAACCGGCCCGTGTGGCGCCGGGCCCGACACGGCCGTCACGCACGGTGACCTCCCGGTCGGCGTAGGCGGCGACGCGCGCGTCATGGGTGATGATGACCAGGCTGGCGCCGCGGAGCGTACCGAGGCCAGCAGCACCTCCATGGTTCGCTCGGCGGCCAGGGAGTCCAGGGAACCGGTGGGCTCATCGGCGAAGAGGATGCGCGGACCGGTCACCAGCGCCCGGGCGACGGCGGCCCGCTGAGCCTGCCCGCCCGAGAGCTGGGTGGGGCGCTTGTCCAGGTGCTCGCTCAGTCCCAGCTCGCCCAGGGCCTCGCGGGCCTGGGCCAGCGCCCTTCTGCGCGGGGTGCCGGCCAGGAGCAGGGGGATGGTGACGTTGTCCAGGGCGGAGAGGTCCGGCAGGAGCTGGCCGAACTGGAAGATGAAGCCGAACTCGTTCAGGCGCAGGCGGCTGCGGGCGGCCTCGTCCAGCACAGCGATGTTCACAGCGATGTCTTCAGCGACGTCCGTCGCGCCGCCTCCAGGCGACTTGCCTCCGTGGTAGCTGACGCTTCCGGCGTCGGGCACGAGGACCCCGGCCATGACGTGCAGGAGGGTGGACTTGCCCGAGCCCGACGGGCCGGTCACGGCCAGGACCTCACCGGCCAGGAGATCCAGGTCGACGCCGCGCAGCGCGTGGGTCCGCCCGAAGCTCATCTCCAGGCCGCGGGCGCGCTGATGACCTCGCCCGGCGGGTGCCTCGCCCGGCGGGTGCGCCTCGCCCTGTCCAGGAGCAGGGGTCGACGCCGGCGGCCGTGACAGTGGTGGCACTCATGAGCGCACCTCCGCTCGCAGCTCGCCCAGGCGGGCCGCAGTGGTCTCCATCCAGCGCAGGTCGGCCTCGATATGGAACAGGGCGTGGTCGGCCAGCAGCACCGTGCGCAGGTCGCCGTCCTGCTTGAGGCGGGTCAGCTCGCGCATGCGCGCCATGTGCTCGGCGCGCTGGAGGTCGAGGAGCGCCCGGCGTCGTCGTCGAGCATGAGGGCGATGACGGTCTTGGCGAAAATGTCGGCCTGGACGTCGCCGGCCGGGGCGACGGGGGTCAGGAGCCACTGCTCGACGCTCTGGCGTCCGGCGTCGGTGACCTCGTAGCGCTTGCGCTCCGGGCCGGCTCCGGGCTCGGTCTCGATCTGGGTGATGAGCCCGTCGCGCACCAGGCGGGCGAGCGTGGCGTAGACCTGGCCGTAGGCCAGCGGCTTGGAGGCGGCGAACCAGTGGTCCCAGGAGCGCTTGAGGTCGTATCCGTGCCCAGGTCCGGCGCTGAGCAGGCCAAGAAGAGTGAGTCTGGATTCCATGCTCACGACTATACGCTGAGTGTATACACGTGCGACATACTCCGTGAGGAGGATGTGCTCGGCCCCGTCCTTCTGTTGGGTGGTGCTGGTGCGATGATTAAAACGACAGGTCAGTCCAGGTTTGACAGACGTCACCCCACCTTTTAGGTTAGGTTTACCTTTGTACGTGTGACGTGGGGAGAGTAGATGCCGATCGGGGTCCTCGGGGCCGTCCTCGCTCCCGTTCTCAGAGAGTGGCGGAGGTGAGTGCTCGCGTGGTCGCACGCCGTCCGGCCGTCCTCCTGGCCGCCGCCGCGCTGCTGGCCCTGTGCGTCCTGGCCTCCCTGTTCGTCGGCTCCTCCAGGATCCCCGCCGACCAGGTCGCCCACTACCTGCTCCACCCGGACGCCTCCAACGTCTCCTACAACATCAACGTCCTGCGCGTGCAGCGCACCATCATCGGCGTGCTCGTGGGCGCCGCCCTGGCGGTGGCCGGCGCGATCATGCAGGCCGTCACCCGCAACCCCCTGGCCGAGCCCGGGCTGCTCGGCGTCAACGCCGGCGCCTCGCTGGGCATCGTCCTGGGTACCGCAGCGCTCGGCGTGCTCCCGGTCCCCGGTCAGCTCCTTCTGGCGGCCGGTGGCGCCCTGAATGCCACCGCGCTCGTCCAGGTCATCGGGATGATCGGTGGCTCGACCTCCTCGCCGGTGCGCCTGGTGCTTATCGGCGTTGCCTTCTCGGCCTTCGCCGGGGCCGTCATCCGCGGCGTCGTGCTGGCGATGCCGAACCTGTTCCGCACCTTCATCGACTGGGAGGTCGGCTCCCTGACCCGCGCCGATATCCCCCTGCTGCCGATGACGCTCCTCGTGGTCCTGGGGAACCGGCGCGGCCCTCCTCCTGGCCGGCGCCCTGGACAACATCGCCCTGGGCGACGACGTCGCCGCCGCCCTGGGCACCCGGGTCGGCCTCGTGCGGGGTCTGAGCCTGGTGGTCATCACGCTCCTGTGCGCCACCGCCACCACGGTCGCCGGCCCCATTGGGTTCGTCGGGCTCATGGCCCCGCTGACGGCCTCCTGGCTCATGGGACCCCACCGGGGCTGGATCGTGGCGCTGTGCGCGCTGGGCGGTCCTGTCGTCGTCCTGGCCGCCGACGTGCTGGGGCGCGTCCTGGCCCGCCCCGGCGAGATGCAGGTCGGTCTGCTGACGGCCTTCGTGGGCTCGCCCGTCCTGCTGCTCATGGTCCTGCGGATGAAGGACCGGGCCTCATGAGGGGAATCAGGCTGAACCGTGCCGCCGCTGCGGTGCGTCCTCCCGCCGCTGCCGGCCCGCGCCGTCGTCTCCACGTGGGGACCGACGCCGGACGCCTGTGGATCGTCGTCGGCCGTTGGTCCGTGCTCATCAGCCCTCGACACGTCCTCATCGGCCTCATGCTGCTGGCGCTCGGCCTCGCGGTGGCCGTGGCCGCCCTGCGCCTGGGAAAGTTCACCGTCTCCACCCAGGAGGTCATCGACGCGCTCCAGGGGCGGGGGCGCAGGATCGTCCAGGTCGTCGTCGTCACGTGGAAGCTGCCCCGGATCCTGCTGGGGCTCGTGGCGGGCCTGGCCCTGGGCGTGGCCGGCGCCGTCTTCCAGACCATCACCCGCAACCCCCTGGGATCACCCGACCTCATCGGCTTCAGCACGGGCGCGCAGACCGGGATCCTGGTCAGCGTCCTGCTCCTGCCCGGCTCCATGCTGTCCACCTCCCTGGCCTCCTTCATCGGCGGGGCCGCCGTAGGGGCGGTGACCTACCTCGTCTCCCTGCGCGGCGGATTCACCGGACTGCGCTTCATCCTCGTGGGGATCGCCATCAGCTCCATGCTCGTCTCCGTCAACCGCTGGCTCCTGGTGCGGGTCGACGACGACGAGGGCCTGGGCGCCCTCAAGGCCATCACCGGCAGCCTCGGGGCCGCCCGGTGGCCGGTGGTCACCCCGACCTGCCTGGCCATCGGGGTCACCGTGGCCCTCACCCTGCTGGCCTCCCGGCACCTGCGGGTCCTGTCCCTGGGGGAGCAGGTGGCCACCATCCTGGGCAGCCCCACCCGCCGCGCCAGCGCCCTCCTCGTCCTGCTGGGCACCGTGCTGGTGGCCGTGGTGACGATGGCGGCCGGCCCCATCGGCTTCGTGGCCCTCGTGGCGCCCCATCTGGCCCGCTTCCTCACTGGCTCCCCTCAGCCCCCGCTGCTGGTATCCGGCCTGACCGGGAGCCTCCTGCTGGGGGGTGCCGACCTGCTCAGCCAGCTGCTGCTCGAGTCGATGCCCGTGAGCGTGGTGACCAACGCCGTCGGCGGCCTCTACCTCATGGTGGCGCTGACCGTGGCGGCGCACGGAAGGAGATCCCTGTGACCGACCTGCCCTCCACCGAGCCGAGCACCGGCACCGGACCGGCCGCCCCCGGGGCTCGGCTGGCCGCACGGGGGACGACCATCGCCTACGAGCGCCACGTGGTCTCCCGTGACCTCGACGTCGACATCCCGGCCGGTGTCTTCACCGCCATCGTGGGGCCCAACGCCTGCGGGAAGTCCACGCTGCTGCGCGCCCTGGCCCGCCTGCACCGGCCCACCCGAGGGGCGGTTCTCCTCGACGGCGCCGACATCGCCCGCCTGGGTACCAAGGAGGTGGCCCGCAGGGTCGGCCTGCTGCCCCAGAGCGCCGTCGTGCCCGGCGGCATGCTGGTGCGCGACCTCGTGGCCCGCGGTCGCTTCCCCCACCAGGGCCTGTTCCGCCAGTGGTCGCAAGAGGACCGGGCGGCCGTTGAGGAGGCCATGGAGATGGTGGGGGTCACCGACCTGGCCGCCCGCCCCGTCGATGAGCTCAGCGGTGGCCAGCGTCAGCGCGTGTGGATCGCCCTGGCCCTGGCCCAGGGCACCGAGACGATCCTCCTGGACGAGCCCACCACCTTCCTCGACCTGGCCCACCAGGTCGACATCCTCCAGCTGTGCCGCCGTCTCAATGCCGACGGACGCACGGTGGTGGCCGTCCTGCACGACCTCAACCAGGCCGCGCGCTGCGCCGAGCACATGATCGTCATGCACGACGGCCGGGTCCGCGTCACCGGCTCCCCGCGCAGGATCCTCACCGAGGACCTCATCGAGGAGGTCTTCGGACTGGCGGCCGTCATCGCTCCCGACCCGGTCGCAGGCACCCCCATGGTGGTGCCCCGTCACCTGGGCGCGGTCACGCCGGCCGGCACCGCCCCTGCTACGGCCCCCGCCGTTCGCGCCGACTCTGCCGGAGGTCCGGCACCACAGCCTTCTGCCGAGCCCGCCTCGGCAGGCACCAGCCCGACTGCTCGCTCCCAGCAGGACGGATAAGAAAGGAACACAGATAGATGAACGCATCCTCGCGGCGTGCCAGCCGCCTGAGGCAGGGCATCCTCGCCGTGGCAGCCATGGTGCTGAGTACCGGCCTGGTGGCCTGCGGCTCCTCCGGCTCGACCTCCACCTCATCTGCCTCCGGCTCCGCAGGGGCTTCCGGCGCAGCCTCGGCCGGGGCCTCCGGTGCCGCCTCGGCCGGAGCCTCCGCCGAGGCCACCTGGCCGGTCACCATCAAGGGGGACGACGGCGTCGATGTCGAGATCAAGGCCGAGCCCAAGAGCATCGTGTCCACCTCGGTGACGCTGACCGGATCGCTCCTGGCCATCGATGCCCCGGTGGTCGCCTCGACGCCGGCCAAGAAGAAGGACGAGAAGACCGACGACAACGGCTTCTTCACCCAGTGGTCCAAGCAGGCCACCGACAAGGGCGTCAAGGCCATCGACGGCACCGAGGACAACCTCGCCCAGACGGTCGCCGGCGACAACCCCGACCTCATCATCGTCGCCAAGACAGGGCAGGACTCGGCCGTCAAGGTCGTCGAGAGCCTGCGCCAGCTCGAGGTCCCCGTCCTCGTCATCGACTACGGATCGCACTCCTGGCAGGACGTCACCAAGACCCTGGGCCAGGCCACCGGCCGCCAGGCCAAGGCCGACTCCGTCGTCAAGGACTACACCACCAAGGCGGAGAAGGCCAAGGGTGCCATCGCCGTCCCGCAGGGGGCGACGTCGGTCTTCACGGTCCCCGGGGACGGCACCAAGGGCGCCAACGCCTTCACCGAGGAGGCCCCGCAGGTCCAGCTCCTCAAGGACCTGGGCTTCACCATCGCCACCGTCCCCGACAACGTCAAGGGTGACCAGTCCATGGGTGACCGCAAGGACATCGTCCAGCTCTCGCCCGAGAACGTCCAGGCAGGACTGACCGGTGAGAACTGGGTGGTCATCGCCGCCGACGAGACGGCGAAGAACGCCGTCACCAGCAACGAGACCTTCAGCTCGGCAGCCCCGGTGACCGGAGGCAAGGTGCAGTACATGCCGCCCTCATCCTTCCGGCTGGACTACTACTCGGCCCTCGAGATGCTCGATGCCGTCCAGAAGGCCTACCCCAAGGCCTCCTGATCCAGCCTGATCCGATCACAGACAAGGGTGCCCCGGGCCGTACGCCCGGGGCACCCTTGTTCCTTGAGTCCTCCCAGGGCTGAGCGATCCGAGTGCTCAACCGCGTTTCCAGGCGCGGATCCTCGTGCGGAAGGAGGTGAAGGGCGCCACCGTGTTGATATGCACCCACTTGGCCACCGGCCAGGCCGACGGTGTCGAGGAGGCCCACGCCCGCTGCCCGGAGGTGAAGAGCTCGTCCCGGCTCAGCGATGCCACGAGGGCGACGACGCCGTCGACCCTCTCCCGGAAGGCCTCCCGAAGCTGGGGCAGCGAGGCGTCGCTCCACTGCTCGTAGAAGGTGCTGTAGAGATCGCCGAGCCGGTTCCACCGGTAGCCGGGTGCGGGCGTGACCACCTCGCGCCCCGCCGGCGGCAGCCAGAGGCTCGCGGTCGTCGGGTGGGCGTCGCGTTCGTGCCCTCACCCTACGAACCCGGGGGCTGCCCTACGGGCTCGCGGCGGCCCAGCCGTGCCTAGTCCTGGGAGGTGACCCCGACGTCGGCCATCTTCCGCTCCGTCCAAGGAGCGACGACGAACAGGATGATGGCCACGGCGACCGTCACGACGCCCAGGCCGTAGTAGTAGGTGGAGTTCGCGACGTTCTCCGTCCTGGAGATGATGAAGCCGGCGAGCCCTTGGCCGGTGGCCGTCGTCAGCAGCCACAGGCTCATCGTCTGGGAGGCGAAGTTCTTGGGCGCCAGCGCCGATGTCGTGGACAGTCCCACCGGGGACAGGAAGAGCTCAGCGACGGTCTGGATGATGAAGACCACGGCCAGGAACCACCAGGGGGACAGCTTCGCGCCGCCGGTCCAGGTCTGGAAGCCGTAGCCCAGGATGAAGGCCGACGTGCCGATGGTGAGCACTGAGATCGCGAACTTCATGATGGTGGAGGGGAACCTGCCTGCCCGCCGGGTGAAGAGCCAGCCGATGAACGGGGCCAGGATGACGATCGTGGCCGGGTTGATGGACTGATAGGTCTCCGGGGTGAGGACCCATCCGATCAGCGGGATATGACCGTCGGTGTAGTCCTTGGCGAAGGTGGCCATCTTGCCGGCGGCCTGCTCGGAGATCATGAAGAACAGGACCGCGCCGATCCACAGGGGGATGTAGGCGCGCAGGTGGGAGCGCTCGCGGGCCGTGACCTTGGGCGAGCGGAACATGAGTGCGAAGTAGCCCAACGCCGCTCCGGCAGGAATGATGAGCATGGTGGTGGAGATGGCGTCCAGCAGGCTTCCGGTCAGAGTGCTGAGGACCGCGACAAAGTGCGGCCGTCCCCGCCACGGTCAGCACCGATACGAGCACGAACCTCGTGCGCTCCTCGGGGCGGATGGGGTTGGGGACGGTGAAGGCGAAGGCCGAGAGCTTGTGGCGGCCGTAGACGAAGGCGATCAGGGCCACCCCCATGCCGACGGCGGCCGAGGAGAAGCCGGCGTGGTAGCCGTAGCGCTCGCGCAGCCAGCCGGTCACCAGGGGAGAGGCGAGCGATCCGACGTTGACCGACATGTAGAACAGCTGGAAGCCGGCATCGCGCCGTGGGTCATCGTCGTCGTAGAGACCCCCGACGATCGTGGACAGGTTCGGCTTGATGAAGCCGGTGCCCACGGCCACCAGGATGATACCGAGCCAGGAGGTGGCCACCACGGGGATGGACAGGCAGATGTGCCCGGCCATGATGACTACCCCGCCGTAGAGGGTGGACAGCCACGGCCCGATGACGCGGTCGGCGAAGATGCCCCCGGGGATGGCCAGCAGGTAGACGGCCGCGCTGTAGGAGGCCAGGATGACCTGGCCGGAGTTGGCGCTCAGGCCGAGGCCGCCATTCGCCGCGGTGTCGGTGATGAAGTACAGCAGGATGGCGCGCATGCCGTAGTAGGAGAAGCGCTCCCACATCTCCACGTTGAGCATCCAGGGCAGGCCCCGGGGGTGGCCGAACAGTCCGCGGTCGTCCTTCGACGGCGTCATGCGCAGGGTGGCGGGTCGCCAGCGGCTGGTGATCATCCGGCCGCTGGCGAGATCGTCCTCGACGGGAGTCGGGGTCGTTGACATGAGACTCTCCCTTCCTGTGGTCGGGTGAGGAGTGCAACCGGACCATCGGTGTCCAGTACGAACCACAGGTACCCGTGCACCTTACTCCGGCCGTTCGGACGATTGTGGGGGAATGCGAGGAGAATCAGGCAGGTGATTCCCGCCGAGGCGGGGTGGGGCCACTCGGCGAGACGCTGGTCAGCCGCGGCTCACTCGGCGGTGGTCGTCTCGACGTCGGCCATCTGCCGCTGCGTCCACGGGGCGACGGCGAACAGCACCAGGGCCATGAGCAGCGTGGCCGCGCCCAGACCGTAGTAGTAGGTGGCGTCGGAGAGGTGCTCGGTCTGGGCGATGACGAATCCGGCGACGCCCTGTCCGGTGGCGACGCTGAGCCACCACAGCCCCATCGCCTGGGAGGCGAAGCTCCTGGGAGCCAGGGCGGTCGTCGTGGCCAGTCCGACCGGGGTCAGGAAGAGCTCGGCGACGGTCTGGATGACGTAGACCAGCGCCAGGAACCACCAGGGGGACAGGGTCCTGTCCCGCCCGGCCAGATCTGGAATCCGTAACCCAGCATGAGTGCCGAGAGCCCGACGATGAGCACCGCGATGACGAACTTCATGATGGTGGAGGGGAACCTGCCCGCCCGCCGGGTGAACAGCATGCCGACCAGCGGAGCCAGGAGCACGATCGCCGCGGGGTTGACCGACTGATAGGCCTCCGCGGTGGTCGACCAGCCGAAGAAGGGCAGCCGCAGGTCCGTGTTGGACTCGGCGAAGGTGGCCATCTTGCCGGCGGCCTGCTCGGTGATCATGAAGAACAGGACCGCGCCGATCCACAGGGGGATGTAGGCGCGCAGGTGGGTTCGCTCGAGGGACGGTGACCTTCGGGGAGCGGAACATGACCACGAAGTAGGCCACGGCCGTACCGACCGGGACGAGGAGGCCCGCCGTGGCGACGGTGGTGACCAGGTCGCCGGTGAGCACCTGGAGGACGGCAACGACGACGCCGATGGCGACCAGGACCCCGAGGGATCCCAGAAGCAGCCGTTGGCGCTCCTCGGGGCGGATGGGGCTGGGGACGGTGAAGGCGAGGCCGAGAGCTTGTGGCGGCCGTAGACGAAGGCCGCCAGGGCGAAGGCCATGCCGACGGCGGCCGAGGAGAAGCCGGCGTGGTAGCCGTAGTGCTCGCGCAGCCAGCCGGTGAGCAGGGGAGAGGCGAAGGCGCCGACGTTGATGGACATGTAGAACAGCTGGAAGCCCGGCGTCGCGGCGGATGTCATCGTCGTCGTAGAGGCCGCCGACGATGGTCGTCAGGTTCGGTTTGATGAAGCCGGTTCCGACGGCGACCAGCACGATCCCCGTCCAGGACGTCACTGTGGTGGGGATGGTCAGGCAGATGTGCCCGGCCATGATGACCACGCCGCCGTAGAGGGTGGACAGCCACGGCCCGATGACGCGGTCGGCGAAGATGCCCCCGGGGATGGCCAGCAGGTAGACGGCCATCCCGTAGAGCGCGATGACGACCTGTCCGCTGGTATCGCTCAGGCCCAGGCCCCCATGGGCCATCGTGTCGGTGATGAAGTACAGCAGGGATGGCGCGCATGCCGTAGTGGGAAGCGCTCCCACATCTCCACGTTGAGCATCCAGGGCAGCCCCGGGGGTGGCCGAACAGCCCCGGTCCTCCTCGACGGCGTGGTGCGCAGGCTGCGAGGCCGCCACCGGCTGGAGATGAGGCGACCGGGCCCGGGCGAGGTCCTCCTCGAGGTCGTCGACCGTCGTCGCGGGGCCTGACGTCGGGCTCGATACTGGGTCTGACGTGGACTGTGCCATGGCGCTGTCCCTTCCTCAGGGCGGTGGTCGTTCGGGGCCGACCACAGGGGTGATCCAGGGCGCTGGGTGGTTCGTCTCGCACAAAGGAGGCCCAGACCCGTCGCCGAGGAGAGATGTGAGTCTTCCCGGACCATAGCGCCCTGGTCTGTTTCCGGCATGCTTCCGGTTCTCGTCAGGACGCCGGTGGCCCCGAGAGGACCACTGGGGTCTCTTCCGGGGCCACCGGGTGCCGCACGCAGGAGCGGCCGTGAGGATTCCTCCGACGAGCGGAGGGGTGCCGGGACCGGTGGGGCTGTACGGCCCGGGGCTCAGCAGGGTGAGGGCGTCGGCCGCGGCCTTGACCTGCGGGCGCACCGGGGCCAGGCAGGGTCAGCTGGGCTGACGTGACGCGGCTCGAGCTCGTCCAGGCTGGAGACGCCCAGGAGCTTCATGGTGCGGATGACCTCGTCGGAGAGGGATCTCGATCATGCGGTCCACGCCCTCGCGGCCGCCGGCCATGAGGCCGTAGAGGTAGGCGCGACCCACGAGTCCGAACTTGGCGCCCAGGGCGACAGCGGCCACGACGTCGGCGCCGTTCATGATGCCGGTGTCCACCATGATCGTGGCGTCCTTGCCGACCTCCCGGACCACCTCGGGCAGGGAGGCGGAAGGGGACAGGGGGCGCGGTCGAGCTGGCGCCCGCCGTGGTTGGACAGCAGGACGCCGTCGACGCCCAGGTCGATGAGGCGCTGGAGTCCTCGACGGTCTGCACGCCCTGATGACGATCTTGCCGGGCCACATGGAGCGGATGACCTTGAGGTCGTCGTCGCTGATGGTGGGATCCATGGCGGAGTCAAGGAGCTCGCCCACGGTGCCGCCGGTGGACTTCAGGGAGGCGAACTCCAGCTTTGGGCGTGGTCAGGAAGTCGAACCACCACCACGGGCGGGGGATCGCGTTGAGGACGGTGCCGGCCGTGATCTGGGGCAGGGATGGAGAAGCCGTTGCGCTTGTCGCGCAGGCGGGCCCCGGCCACGGGGGTGTCGACGGTGAACATGAGGGGTGTCGAAGCCGGCAGCAGCGGCGCGCTCGACCAGTCCGTAGGAGATCTCCCGCTGACGCATGACGTAGAGCTGGAACCAGTTGCGTCCGTGGGGGTTGGCGCTTGACGTCCTCGATGGAGGTGGTGCCCAGGGTGGACAGGGGTGAAGGGGATGCCTGCGGCGCCCGCGGCCGGCCCGGCGACCTCGCCCTCGGTCTGCATGAGGCGGGTGAAGCCGGTGGGCGCGATGCCGAAGGGCATGGAGGGCAGCCGCCCAGGATCTCGCAGGATGTGTCGACGTCGATGGCCGGGTGGAGGATGTCGGGGTGGAACTCGATGTCGCGGAAGGCCTGGCGGGCACGGCGCAGCGAGACCTCGCCCTCGGCGGCGCCGTCGGTGTAGTCGAAGGCCGCGGCCGGGGTGCGCCGCTAGCGATCTTGCGCAGGTCCCAGGTGGTCAGCGCGGCGTCGAGGCGTCGACGCCTGGGGATTGAGCTCGGGCGTCTTGAAGTGCAGCAGCTCGAAGATCTCGCTCGGGTTGGGAAGCTGGCGCTTGACCATAGGAACCTCATCAGTGAGTCGGATTCTGGATGCTCCGCGGCGCGGAGTGCCCGTGAGCAGCCGGCCTCCATGGCCCAGCCCTGAGGCCCACGAACCACCTCATGCTATGGGACAAAGGTCACCAAAGCAAGGTAAGCCTAGCAATCCCATGTGGTGGGGAGGGAGTCGGTGTCGAGAGGGGTGGAATCTATGCAGGATCTCTGCGGAATCTCTGCGGGGCACCACTCTGCCGGTGCGGTGGCTGTCTGCTCGGCGGCGGGGGACGATCCGCGCGGCCGGGTACGGGCCGGGGCTAAGCCGCTCGGGTGCGGCCGGCCAGGCTGCGCAGACGCGCCCGCGCGCCGTTGCGGCGCAGGGGCGTCCAGCTCCTCGACGAAGGTCCGTCGGAAGCGCTCGTCGGTCGCCAGGTCGCCGAAGACTCCCTCGTGGGAGATGAAGGCGGTCTCGTGGCCGGCCCTCTGCGCGACCGCCAGGGGCAGCAGCTCATCGGCCATCGGGTCGTCGATGACGATCTCGTCGCCGTTCTCATCGACCCCTCATCGCCCAGCGCCCGTACGGCCACCATCGCCGTCCCCAGGCGGATCGGCCCCCGGCGGTCAGGTTGTCGCGCACCGTGCCCAGAACGAACTTCGGCATCCGGCTGGAGGCTCCCTGTGCCAGGCGGAAGAGCGTGTCCGCGATCGCCTCGTTGGTGAAGCGCTCGAAGAGCGTGTCACGTAGTCGTCCAGGTCGATCCCCGGCACCGAGCGCAGGGTGGCGCGCGCCTCCCGCTCGAGATGAGGCCCGCACCCATGAGGAGATGTCCTCGTCGGCCGCTGCCTCGTGCGCGTACTCCATCCCCAGCAGCCGCCCCCAGTGGGCCAGCCCCTGGTGGGAGGCGTTGAGCAAGCGCAGCTTCATGAGCTCGTAGGGGGCGACGTCGTCGACCATCTGCACCCCGATCTCCTCCAGCGGGGGCCGCCCGGCGGGAAGTCGTCCTCGAGCACCCACTGGCTGAAGGGCTCGCAGACCACCGGCCAGGCGTCCTCAACACCGAGTCCGCGCCGAAGCTCCGCGATATCCGTCTGCGTGGTCTGCGGGGTGATCCGATCGACCATGCAGCTGGGGAAGGCGACGTTGCGTCGATCCAGTCGGCCAGGCTCGGGTCACTCATCGCGGCCTGGGAGACGACCGCCGTGCTGCCACCTTCCCGTTGCCGGGCAGGTTGTCGCGAGCTCAGGACCGTGAACGGCACGGTTCCCACTTCCCGACGGCGTCGCAGCGCCTCAACGATGTAGCCGAAGGCCGTCGTCGGCTCACCCGGGTGCTCGGCGTCGTGGACGCGCCGGGACTGAAGGTGTGGAACTCGCCCGTGGTGTCGTCGACGTTGTAGCCGCCCTCGGTGATCGTCAACGAGACGATCCGGGTGGTCGGTGCGCTCAGGAGGGACAGGACGGCCTCCAGGGTCGTCGGGGGCGAAGAGGTAGTCGTGGATCGAGCCGATGACCGCCGGGTCGCGCAGCCCGCCGGGGTGCTTGCGGATGAGGGTGTAGAGGTGGTCCTGACCCGCCAGTGCGTCGCGCATCCGCGTGTCCCCGGGCAACAGCCGATGCCGCAGATCCCCCAGTCCAGGCAGGCCGTCCTCCGGGGCGGCGCTCCGGCGCGTCTGCGCATGAGACTGTCGAGGCAGGCGGCCTCGTGGGCGCGGTGAAAAGCCGCCCACGCCGATGTGGACGATCCCGGTGGACATGGCGGAGCGGTCGTAGTCGGGTGCCAGGGGCGACTCTGCCAGCGAGATGCTCAAGACGATGTCCTTTCGCGCTGCCACCTCAGCCCCAGTCAACCCGGCTCCACTGGAAAACGGGTGGCACATACCTCGGGCACCTCACCGGCCCGGTCCGCACTGCCCTCCACCCGCCGGAATCCTTGCGGGGCAGGATGAAACTCCGCGTCGCCCGATCGAGGTGCGATCGGGCGACGCGGAGATCAGCTGTGCTTGATGAACCTCGGTGGGCGACGACGACGCGCAGGTTGCGCGGGCCGTGCACGCCGTTGACACGCACGAGCTCGATGTCGCTGGTGGCTGAGCCGCCGGCGATCCACGTCATCGGGCGCGTGGGGTGCTCGCCCAGGACGTCGACGGCCTGCGGGACCGTCGGCATGATCGACTCGCGCTCCAGGACCACGACGTGCTTGTCCGGCACCAGTGAGATGGCCCGGCGACCCTGGTCCGGCTCGCCGTCGAGGACGATCGTCCCCGGATCGACACGCCCACGCGAGCAGGTCACCACGGCGTCGATCTCATTGAGGTCGAGGGTAGCGATGGCCTCCTGGCGGGAGTCCTCCACCACGGTACGGCCGTTGCGGGCCGCCGCCTCCTCATGTAGCCTCAGGCAGTCCATCGGGGAACGACGACGGTGCGCGCCTCGCCGAGCAGCTCGTCAATGGCGTCCAGGATCGCCGCGTCCTGGGGGCGACGATGACCTCGAGCCGAGTAGTCCTCGAGCTTCTCGATCATCTCGTCAACCACGGGCTTGGAGCCGAGGGATTCTCCCAGGCGGATGTAGTTGCGCGGGATCGGCCCCACCGGCCGGGTCTGGGACCGCGAGATCGCGTCGCGAGGCGCAGGGCCAGGATCGCGGACTTCGCATCATCACAGCTCCTCCTTGCTGGTCGAGCCGGTCGGGGCCTCAGGGGTCTCCGAGGGCGATCGGCTCAGGGTTGGCGATGGCCCGAGCGTGCGTCCAGCGCGGCCGGGGTCGGCTCGCCGTCGGCGCTCGCGCTTCCGGGACACGGCTCGCCAGGGAGGCGGGGCGGATCGGCCGGGAAGCCGTCTGCGTAGCCGTGGCCGGCCCTGGGTCGGCGGTCTGGCTCAGCGGGGTCTCGCCGTCGGGGATGGGTGCGCCGCCACCACTGGCGGGAAGGTCTCGAGGGGCCACCGGCAGGTCGCGCCCCGGTCCACAGGGAGGCCGGGAAGGGCAGGGGCACCGATCTTGCCCTCCTTGCCGCCCAGCAGCGCCGAGGGCCTTGACCGTCTGCGAGGCGGCCTCCCACAGCAGCTCTTCGACATCACCGGGGCCGAGACGTTCATGGCCACGTCCCACGTCCGGCACCATGCGGCGCTTGACGTCCACGGGAACGGGCCCGCAGGTGGACGAGGATCGTGGGGATGTCGATCTTGACCAGGGCACACCTCGCCGCAGGCCCCGCACAGGGGAGGAGGCGAAGGGGCAGGGTGTGGACCGGGTCGTCGTCAGCCAGCCCCTGCGTGAGCTGGGGCGTGATGATCGAGCCGATCGGGCCGGGGTAGACCGAGCCGTAGGCGTGCCCGCCGGTGTGCTGGTAGACGGGGCAGATGTTCATGCACGACCCGCAGCGGATGCAGGCCAGCGCCTGGCGGCCCACCGGGTCGGCCAGGGTCTTGGTGCGCCCGTTGTCCATGAGCACCAGGTGGAACTCCTTGGGGCCGTCGCCCTCGGTGACACCCGTCCACATGGAGGTGTAGGGGTTCATGCGCTCACCGGTGGCCGAGCGCGGCAGGAGCTGGGAGAAGATCTCACGTCCTGGAACCGGGGCACCAGCTTCTCGATCCCCATGAGGGTGATGAGCGTGTCCGGCGGGGTCAGGCACATGCGTCCGTTGCCCTCGGACTCGTAGATCGAGACCGTGCCGGTCTCGGCCACGCCCATGTTGGTGCCGGAGACGGCCACCGAGGCGTGCAGGAACTTGTTGCGCAGGTGCGAGCGGGCCGCGGCCGTGAGCTCCTGCGGGTCGTCGGAGAGGTCCGCCGGGGCGTCGTCCATGCGGTCAGGAAGATGCCGCGCACCTCGGAGCGGTTGCGGTGGATGGCGGGCACCACGATGTGCGAGGGCATGTCGTCGGCGAGCTGGACGATCATCTCGGCCAGGTCCGTCTCGTGGGCGGTGATGCCCCGGTCGGCCAGGTACTCGTTGAGGTTCGTCTCCTGGGTGGCCATCGACTTGACCTTGACGACGTCGTCGACGCCCTGGAGGCGATGATGTCGGTGATGATCCGGTTGGCCTCGGCGGCGTCACGTGCCCAGTGGACGATGCCCGCCGCGGGCGGTCACGTTGGCCTCGAACTGCTCCAGCAGCTCGGGCGAGGCGCGAGGCGACCTCGAACTTGACGGCCTCCGCGGCGTTGCGCAGGTCCTCCCAGTCGGGCATCTCGGACACGCGGTCGGCGCGCTGGAGCGGATGGTGCGCGTGGCGTGGCCCAGGTTGCGGCGCATCTGGGTGTTGGCCAGCGTCTTGTGCGCGCCCTCGGGGAAGGTGGGCCCCAGCGCAGCGTGTCCTCAGGCTGCTCGACCTCGGTGCGCCACCCGCCCGTGTGGGGCATGCCCGAGAAATACCCTGTGTCATCGTGCGCACCGCCTGTGCGTGCTGAGAGTTGCCGGTGTGCTGGACGTGCTAGGGGGCGAAGGAGATGTTGCCCTCGAAGGGCGCGTCATGGTGGAGGCCAGGATCTCGGCCAGGTGCATGATGCACCCCGGGTTGACGCGCGACAGGCCACCGCCGATGTGCATGAGGCAGGAGTAGTCGCCGGCGACAGGACCTCGGCGCGCGTGGACATCACGTTGCTCATCTTGTCGGCGAGCATCGCGGTGGAGGTCTCAGAGTTCTTCATGGAGAAGCTGCCGCCAGCCGCAGCAGACCTCGGCGTCGGGCAGGTCGATGAGGGTGAGGGCCTCGACGGCCTTGAGGAGGCGGTAGGGGCGGTCGGCGACCTTGGCGATCCGCAGCGAGTGGCAGGTGGGGTGGTAGGTGACCGTGTGCGGGAAGTAGGCGCCCACGTCCTCAGTGCCCAGGACATCGATGAGCAGCTCGGTGAGGTCGTAGGTGTGAGCGGCGATCTGCTCGACCCGCTTGGCCGGGGCCGTGTCGCCCACGTGCTCGGCCACGAGGCCCTGCTCGTGGCGGGCGGCGCCGGTGCAGGAGCCCGAGGGATGACGATGGCGTCCCACTCGCCGTCGAGGACAGGGGGAGAAGGTGTCCACGTGGTTGCGGGTGATCTTGGCGGCCTGCTTGAAGTAGCCGGTGTTGGCGTGCATCTGGCCGCAGCAGACCTGTCCTCGGGGAAGCAGACCTGGTGGCCGAGCCGCTCCAGGATGGTGACGGTTGCCTGCGCTGCCTGCGGGGAACATGGTGTCCGCAAGACCGGGTGGCGAAAAAGGGCGATTCGCACGATATGCCTCCACGACGTCGTGGTTGAGACTGTCACGAGGACCGCCTCGAACTGCCTGTGCGGGGCAGGACCTGTTGCGGCCTCGAGCTGTGCTCAGGCTACGGGCCGACGATGGGGGTCATCTGACGACGTCGGTCTCCTGGCCGGTCGGTCTCGTTCTCCGGAGTGGGTTTTTCCGGCGAGATGGTGCAGATCTGTGTGCGTCGAGGGTGGGTTGATCAGGGGTGTTTGCGGCATGTGGGAGTTAAGTCCTAGACGCGGATTGCGTCATGCATCACTGCCCTTATCCGTGGCGGGTCTCGGGGAGGCTCCGGCGGGAACGTGACCACCGCCGTCGAGGACGTACTTTTCTGCGAGAACGCACCTTCATGACGAGGACTGCGTCTGCCGGCGGGATGCAGGTGTCGGGGCGTGGTCGTCGGTGGGAGAACGCAGTTCTCGGTTGAGAAATACGTCCCCGATTGGTGCAGCTAACCCAGTAGACCCAGGGCGCCTGCGCTGCGCCCGGCGAGGTGGAGGCCGAGGATCGCTGCGATCCACAGGAGGGTGACCTTGGCCTCGTACTCAGCCTGGGGGCGATTCTTGCCAACTTGGGTGAAAGCGCTGCCCCAGCGTATCGGCCAGGATGAGCAGGACGAGGGCGGGTGCGATCATGACCAGGCAGTACAGGATCAAGGTGACGATCCGTACTGGCCAGAAACCTCTGGTGAGCGATGATCCCGGTCGCCGCGATGTGAGGGAACCATGGTGGCGGCTTCGGCGAGTGAGGCTCCCAGTCCCAGAACGACCATCGCCCTGGCCGAGGCGGGAGTGGGCCGGCTTCCCAGAGAATCTGTTCCGGGTTCGGGCTTGGCCGGGTCAGGGCTGAGGATGCCGAAACCCGCCAGCACCACACCGATGACGAGGGTCGCCCACTGTGCCGTCCCGGTTCGGGCCAGGCGTGCCGCAGCGGAGCTGATGAGGGTCGAAGCCGGCCACCAGGGGCGATCGAGGCCGAGATACACCAGGCACACGGTGGTCAGGTAGATGGCTATCTGGCCTGCGGTCCACGCGATGGCTGCGCGACAGGCGCGATCAGGATGGCCAGTGTGCCCAGGCTGGTGGAGTCCAGCAGGGGCGAGTCCTGCGAAGTGTGGCGACGTGTTCATGGGGTGCCTCGCTCGTTGACCGACTGTTGTCGTACGATCTGTACGACGTTCTCGCACGATCGTATGGGGGATAGTCTGGTGAGGCAACCGCTATTGAGCGCCCGAGAGTCGGTGGAAGGAACGATGGTGGAGGGCGCCTGCGAAGGCACGGAGACGAGCAACCACGGAGGGCGGCGTCATGGACCAGGAAACGGACCAGCGATCGGTCCTCAATAGCCTGATGTCGCCGGCGGTGAGCATGACCGCTGACGCCACCATCGCGATCATCGCTGAGGGAGGGCTTCGACCGGGTCAGTGTTCGCAGTGTGGCCGCCCGGCTCGGCGTCGCCCGGGCACCGTTCAGTACCGCTCGCCGAGCGGCGAACTCTGCTGACCGACGCCCTCGTCCGCTCCGTCCAGCGCCAGGCCGGCCGTGTGCTCTCTCATGAGGTCGACCCCGCGCAGCCGGAGACTTTGGTGAGGACTCTTGCCGAGCTTCTGCCGACCGGGGGCCGTGCAGCGCGAGGACGCGGCTCGCCTGGGTCGCCTTCGGAGCCGCCGCATCCACCAGGCCCTGGCTGGCCGATCCCTACTGGGGAGGCGCTCCAGATCATGCGTACCTGGGTCGAGGGCATTCTGACGGACGCTCGGAAGGCCGGTCGTATGCGTGGACCTGTCACCCGCCGAGGGCGCGCCTGGTGACCGCCGTCGTCAACGGGCTGACCTCGACCTGCTCAACGCCCGCCAGCGAGTCCGACGAGGGTGATCGGCCAGCTGCGCTCGGGGCTGGGCCTGATCCTGCGAGGCCTGTGAGACCCACGGAACCTACGACGGCGTCGTCGGCCGTGAGCGCAGGTTCAGCTGGAGGGCCAGGCCCGACCTCGAGCTGTCCGTGGCTGTTGCTGCCGGTGGTGACGACGCCGCCGTCGGTGCGGAGCCCCGCGGTGTGGGCCGCGCCCGCCGCAATGGCCACGATGTCGCGCCACTGGCACCTCGCACTGACCGGACTCTGATCTGCCTGCTGCGACGACGGTCCCATCGGCCCTGAGGCCGACGCTGTGGTAGCTGCCTGCAGCCACGGCGGTGATGTCGGTCAGCGCTCGATCCCGGCCCAGAACTCGGGCGTCCGACCGCGCGAACTGTGCCGTGCTCCAGCAGGCCAATGGTGTGGAGATAGCCGCCGACACCGCACGCATCGATGCCAGTCGTGCACCTCGCACTGGCCTGCGGCGTTGTCTGCCCGCCGCGCAGACGCTCCCGTCGGCACGAACGGCCGCCGATGTGCCAGTCGCCCGCTGATATCCCGTGAGCTCGCGCCAGTGGTCCACCTGCCGCTGCCCCTCGGCGTCGCGGCCGGTGGTCACCAGCGTCCCGTCTCCCGCAGTCCTGCGCTGAATCTCCATCCTGCGGCAGCGGTGACGACATGCCAGTCCTGGACATTGCACTGACCCTGCGCGTTCCATCGCATGCCAGAACCGTTCCGTTGCTGCGGAGCCCCAGTGTGTGAGAGCGCCCGGTGTTGGCCCGGCCGCATGGACACGTGCCGGCTGCCAGCGACCACGTCCCGCCACTGCGAGACTCGGCACTCTCCGGCGGAGTCCGCTCGACGGCGACCACCGGCCCGTTGGGGGAGGCATCGGACGGTGTGCCGGCGTCCAGCCGCCAGGAGCATAAGCTGTCACGGCAGCCTCCTTCGCAGTCTTATCAGCAGAATCCCGTCGCTCTCGCCACCGCAGCCGCCCTCGAGAACGTACTTTTGCCGCGAGGACTGCGTTTTGCTGCCAGATCGCAGGTGTCGTGAGCGCAGTCGTTTGTGGGACGTCGCAGTTCTCGATCGAGGTACGTTCCAGATCCGACGTCGGAGCCCGAGTACGCGTCTGCGCCCCCGGAGCCGCGAAGGATCCGGGGGCGCAGTGCCGTGATAACGGACGTGGGTGGCCAGCGGACCTCAGACGCCCAGCCCCACCTGGGGAGGCCAGGGCACGAGCGTGCCCAGCACCACCAAGCCCGAGGAGTAGGGCGCCGCACCTGTGAGGATCTCGGCATCCGTGCCGGGGCGTCCACCGCCGTCGAGGCGATGGCCAGGTTCTGCGGGGAGACGGTCTTGCCCAGCCCGCCGCCGATCGTGTTGGCGGCCAGCGGGATCTTCGGGTCGAGCCCGGCCCCTGGGCGGCGGTGGCCTGCAGGTTGGCGAACAGGGCGCCCGCGCTCGTCGCCGAGCCGAGCCACGGCGGTGCCCACCAGCCCAGGGCCGGGGAGAGGAGGGCGTAGGCGGCGCCCCGTGGCGGCCAGGGCCGCGCCGATCGCGGAGGTCTGCCCGGAGAAGTTCATGACGTAGGCCAGGCCATGACGGCGGCGATCGTCAGGATCGCCATGCGCAGCGTGTAACGGGTCTTGGCCAGCGTGGCGGAAGCCCTGCCCACGCTCATCTCGAACTTGCCCGGCACCGAGCGCGCCGCGTGAACGAAGGTGACGATGATGGCGGTCAGGAAGATCCAGGTGCCCGGGTTGGACAGGGTCTGGAGCGTGTAGATGGCGCTCTTGGAGCCTCGCCCTTGGCGTTCAGGAGCTGGCCGTACACGCCGGGCCACTTCACGGGCGGGTCGGTGGCCTTGAAGGCCTTGTCGAGTCGACGCCCAGGGTCCACGGCTTTGGTGGCGGCGATGATGACAACCACCAGGATGTATGGCAGCAGGGCCAGGATGACGCGCTCGCGGTCGGGGGTGTCGTCGGCGGCCACCTGGGAGCGGTACTCGTCGGGGTCTTGGGGGTCCACACCAGCAGGGAAGATGTAGGAGGCGGCCAGTCCCAGCAGCGAGGCCAGCACGGCGGTGAGCTCGTAGGAGATCGAGGGGTGAAGAAGTGACTCCACTGGTGGCCAGCCCGCCACGATCGCCAGCGGCCACAGCTGCCTGACGCCGCGCGCGCGCCGTCGAGGATGGACAGCAGCGGGAGCGGGATGAAGGCGCAGAACACCCAGGTCAGGTGCCCCATGGCGGTGGCGACCGTGACTGGGTCCTCGCGCCGAGCTTTCCGGCGGTGGTAGTGGGGATGGCCATGCGCACGAAGCCCACGTTGATGGCGTTGCCGACCATGACGACGACGGCCGCCTGAGCTTGAGCAGGCCCAGGGTCGCCACCATGGCGGCGATCGCCACCGGGGCGCCGAGCCGGCCAGCCCCTCGAGCAGGCCGCAGAAGGAGAAGGCCACGATGAGGGCCTGGGCGCGCATGTCGCCCTTGCCGATCACGTTGAACACGGCCTTCAGGTCGCTGGAGCGACCCGAGACGTCAGTGAGGTTGTAGACCACACGGCCGCGATGATGATGTAGATGATCGACGAATCCCAGGGCCATGCCCTGGGTGGCGCTCATGACCGTCATGCCCACCGGCATGTGGAACAGGGTGATCGCGGTGATGGCCGCGATCACCAGGAGATGATGGCGCACCAGTGGGTGGCCGCCTTGAACACCCCATGAGGACGAAGAACACCACCAGCGGCAGCAGACCCACCGCGGCGGTGAGTGGACGTTGCCTCCCACGGCGGTGGTCGACGGCGTGGAAGGCGGCGGGCAGGCCCGCCAAGGCTGACTGGACGGCTGGCGTCATGGCTACTCCACTGTGGTACTGATGAGGTCGGCCAGGTCGCGGACGGTGCCGGGTGGGCAGCCGCGGTGCTGCGTCCCTGGGTACTAAGGCCTAACGATCATGCCACGGAGATGGCGGCTCGTGCACCATGCGGCGAGTAGGTCACCGTTTTCGCGCAGGGATCTCCGGGAGAAAGTGAGGGAGTGCTCAGTCCTGGCCGACGGCGCGCTGCGGCGTCTGCCACGATATTGCGGCTCGGTCCGTGCGCTAAATCTCCGGCAGCCTCGACCGGTCCCGTCAGCGTCTGCGGGCCGGCCGAGTACCAGACGGGCCGAGTTGAGGATGAAGGCGGACTCGGAGACGACGTGCACGAGAGCCGCGGCCACGGGGCCCAGCAGCCCCAACCCGGCGGCGATCATGCCGACGACGTCGACCACGACCGTGCCCACGAAGTTCACCATGATGATGCGCCGGGCCCCTGCGCGCCACCCGCACGGGTCTCGACCAGGTCGGCCGGGGCGGGCCCACGAGCACCACGTCACCCCGGCCTCGCGGGCCACGTCCGTTCCGGTGCCCATGGCGACGCCGACGTCGGCTGCGCTCAGGGCCGGGGCGTCGTTGACGCCGTCACCCACCATGGCTACGCACTTTCCCGCCCGACGCAGCGAATCGATGACCTTCTCCTTGTCAGTGGGCAGGAGCTCGCGCGCACCTGCTCCTCCGCCATGCCGAGTACGCGGGCCACATGCCTCGCTGAGGCGGGCGAGTCGCCGGTGAGCATGAGGACCTCCAGGCCCATGTCGCTCAGGTCACGCACGGCGGTGGCCGCTCCCTGGCGCAACCGGTCGGCCAGGGCGATGGTGCCCAGGAGCCGGCCGTCGGCCCGGACCTCGACCACGGAGGTGGCCGCCGGCGCCTCGGGTCGGACTCGAAGTCGGAGGCGGTGGATGAGACAGCGTCGGTAGCGCCTCAGTCGTCGGTAGCGTCGTGGGTGTCAGTCGCGCGGACCTGGTGCGGGCCGGTCCGACCCTCCTGATCCTCACGGCGTCCCACCGTGATCCGGCGCCCGTCGACGCGAGCGCTCACGCCAGCGCCGGGGAGTAGGCGACGTCGTCGGGCACCGGCACCGTCAGATCACGTACGGCGGCCTCGGTGCGGATAGGCCCCTGCCGATCGGGTGCTCGGAGTTCCACTCCGCCGCGGCCGCCAGGGCCAGGATCTCGGCCTCGCCCGCGCCGGGCTGCGCAACGGACTCCACCGGGGTCACGGACACGACCCGGGGTGCGCCCACGGTGAGGGTCCCGGTCTTGTCCAGCACCACCGTGTCCACCGCGAGAGCTGCTCCAGGTGGGTGCCGTCCTTGACGAAGGCCCCGCAGCGGGCAGCGCGGGCGATCGCGGCCAGAACCGCCAGAGGCGTGCCCGCAGCCACCCCGCAGGCCCCGCCACGATGATGACCGAGATCGTGGCGCGCACGTCCCGGGTCGTCAGGAAGGTGATGAGGGCGCCGCCAGCGCCAGGTGAGACGATGCGGGCTGCCAGGCGGTCGGCCAGACGCTGGACCGGTGCGCGCGAGGACTGGGCGTGGCGCACCGCCGCGACGATCCGCCCGTGGGAGGAGTCCTCGCCGACCCGTTCGACCTCGAGCTCGAGGGCGCCGCGCGTGATCGACCCTGGCCGGGACCCGGTCTCCGGGCCCGACCTGGACGGGCAGCGCCTCCCGGTGATCCGGGACTGGTCGACGTCGGCCCGCCTGGTGCGCACGACGCCGTCGACCGGCACCCGGCCTCCGGGGCTCAGGGCGATGACCTGCCCCGGGCGCACCTCGTCCAGGGGACCTCGGATACCTCGTCGCGTGCGGCCCGGTCACCACCCGTGCGGTCTGCGGCAAAAAGGACATGAGGTCGGTCAGGGCGTCGCGGCCCCGGTCCATCGACAGGTCCTCGAGGACCTCGGCGCACAGGGCGAAGACGGTCACGGCCAGAGCCGTCACCCACTCACCGATCGCTGCCGCCGCGACGATGGCCAGGGAGCATCGACAGCTCCATGCTCATGCGCCGCTCGCGCAGGTCTCCGACCGCCTCGACGACGAGCGGCCAGCAGCCCACCAGCAGGGCCGCGGCCCCGACGGCAGCCCACCGCCCAACCGGGCGTGCCGGTGGCCCCCGCGACCCAGGCGCCCAGGACCGCCAGACCCACCACCGCGATGCGCAGGATGTCGGACCGCTCGATCCGGTCGATGAGCCGCTCTCCCGCGGCCCTGCCTCGGCGGAGCCGCCGGGACCGGAGAGGTCGTCGGGCTCATCGACGGGCAGTGCCGGCGTCGAGGCCGACAGGGGCCGAGGCGGGCGAGTACGTGTGGGCGGTGGGCGGATGAGCCGTCATGCAGGGACTCCTCGCAGGGGACGGGAAAGGGCCCCACGGAGCAGGCCGAGGGAGCGCCACCCAGGAATCTACCGATCCGTCAAGGGTGCAACAGTGTATGTGAGGACTAGTGGTGCAGGGACGGCGCCGTCGGCGGATCCGTGGAGGAGACGGGTCCGCCGGCGGCGCCGGGGCACTTCATGCGCTGCTCGGGCGGCTGCAGGTGCTGCCACCGCCCGAGCGCTGCTGGACGTTACGCGGTCATATCACGTGTTACTCGACCACGTCCTCGTCAACCCAGTCCAGGGTGCGCTGGACGGCCTGTTCCAGTTGCGGAAGAGCCGCTCGCGCTCGGCCTCGTCCATAGCCGGCTCTCAGCGCTTGTCCTCGGCCCAGTTGTCGATGACGTCCTGGGTCCCGGACCAAAGCCCACCGCGATGCCGGCGGCGTAGGCCGCCCCAGCGCCGTGGTCTCGGCGACCTTCGGGCGCGACGGGAACGCCCACCTGGTCGGCCTGGAACTGCATGAGCAGCTCGTCGCGGGTCATGCCGCCGTCGACCTTGAGCCTCGGTCAGGGCCGCTCCTGTGGATCCCGAGGCCGCAGCGTCCCGGTTCATGGCCTCGAGGACCTCGCGGGTCTGGTAGGCGGTGACTCCCTCCACGGCCCGGGCGATGTGGGCCTTGTTGACGTGTCGGGTCAGGCCCACCAGGGCAGCCGCGGGCGTCGGGGCGCCAGTGCGGGGCGAACAGCCCGGAGAAGGCCGGCACGAAGTAGGGCCCCCGCCGTTGTCCTCGACGCTGGCGGCCAGGGCCTCGATGTCCGTTTTGAGGTCGGCGATGATGCCCGGGTTGTCGCGCAGCCACTGCACCAGTGAGCCGGCCACGGCGATCGAGGCCCTCCAGGGCGTAGACGGCCGGCTCGTCCCCGATCTGGTAGCACACGGTGGTCAGCAGCCCGTTCTCACTGCGCACCGGGGTGGTGCCCGTGTTCATGAGCATGAAGCAGCCGGTGCCGTAGGGTGTTCTTGGCCTGTCCCTTCTCCGAAGCAGGCCTGCCCTGAAGGTGGCCGCCTGCTGCTGGTCGCCGGAGGATGCCGCTGATGGGGTGTCCACCAGCAGGCCGTTCTTGCGGCCGTAGCCGAACACGCCGGAGGAGGGCCGGATCTCGGGGAGCATGGACACGGGGATGCCCATGTCCCGCGCAGATCTCCCGGTTCCAGTCCAGGGTGTCGATGTCTGCATGAGCATCGTGCGTGAGGCGTTGTGACGTCGGTGGCGTGCACGCCCCTGCTGACCCCTGCCGGTGAGGTTCCACAGCGTCCAGGTGTCCGCGGTGCCCATGAGGAGGTCGCCGGCCTCGGCGCGCTCGCGGGCCCCCTCGACGTTCTCCAGGATCCAGGCCACCTTGGGGCCGGCGAAGTAGGTGGCCAGTCCCAGGCCGACGCGGTCCTTGCACTTGTTCGGGCCGTCATCACCGGCCAGGCGGTCGCAGATCTTCTGGGTGCGGGTGTCCTGCCAGACGATGACGTTGTAGACGGGCTCGCCGGTGTTCTTGTCCCATCACGACGGCGCTCTCGCGCTGGTTGGTGATGCCCACCGAGGCGATCTCGTGGCGGTTGATCTGCGCCTTGGCGAGTACCCGCCGACGACGGAGCGGACGTTGTCCCCAGATCTCGTTCGCGTTGTGCTCGACCCAGCCGGCGCGCGGAAGATCTGCTCGTGCTCCTTCTGGTCGACGGCGACGATCCCTCCGTCGTGGTTGAACAGGATGGCGCGTGAGGGAGGTCGTACCCTGATCGATGGCCAGGACGTACTTCTTCTCATCGTTGTCGGCTGTGCTGTTGAGGCTCAGGAAATGTCCTTTCACTGCGTTGTGAGGGGCTGTGACTGTGTGTGAGGGGAGCTGCCGGGATCAGAACAGTCCGGCGATGTGGGGGACGATGAGGTCCTGCGACGGCGAGCGCCGATGATCGGGCCGACGACCGGGACCCAGGAGTAGGCCCAGTCCGAGCCGCCTTACCCGGGATGGGCAGGATGGCGTGGGCGATGCGCGGGCCCAGGTCACGGGCCGCTGATGGCGTAGCCGGTGGGTCCGCCCAGGCTCAGGCCGATGACGACGATGACCAGGGCCACGGCCAGCGGGCGAGCCCGGAGGGGTCTTGCCCGAGGCGATGATCCAGGCCAGCAGGACGAAGGTGCCCACGGCCTCGGTCACGACGTTCCATCCGTAGGAGCGCACCGCCGGGCCGGTGGCGAACACGCCGGAGCTTGGCGGCGGCGTCGGCCTTCTGGTCGAACCGCTTCTGTAGGTCAGCCACACGGCGGTGGCGCCCAGGATGGCGCCCGACCATCTGGGCGGCGAAGTAGACCACGATGTTGGTCGCCGAGGCGGGGATCCCTCGCCGGGTCCCGTCCTGCCACCGCCAGGCCGATGGTTACGGCCGGGTTGAGGGTGAGCACCGGTCTTGTAGGCGGCGTGAGACGCCCACGAACACCGCCAGGCCCCAGGCCATGGTGATGACGATCCAGCCGCCGTCCTTGGCCTTGGAGGTGGGCAGTGCAACACCGGCGACGACGCCGCAGCCCAGAAGGATGAGAAGGAAGGGTCCCGAAGACCTCCGAGGGCGAAGATCTGGGTCAGGCTCGCAGACATTGCGGCTCTCTTTCTGCACGACGTTGTGCGGGTTCGGACGTCACCGGCATGGTCCGGATTCTCGATGGATGATGCTTTGACGTGCTGCCCGCCGCCGCCGGGAACGGCGGGCAGCACGAGTATGGGCTGAGCGGCGCCGGGCGGGCACTCAGGCCGGCAGGAGACCTAGATCGGCTCGGTGATGTGCGCCACCGCGGCGGCGTCGGTCAGCTCGGCCTCGGCCGCGGCGATCTGGGGCACGCGCTGGCGTAGGGCCTCTCTGCGCGGCGACGTCCTCCTTCGACCAGTCCAGCAGCGGCGCGCGCATGATCGACAGGATCTCGTCGGCCGCGGCCAGGCCCCGGTCGCGGCGCGAGAGGTCCAGGCGCACCCGGCGCAGCAGGACGTCGTCGGGCTCTCGGCGCCCTCGTGGGTGACGGCCCAGGCGACCTCGGCGCGCAGGTAGGTGGGGGCTTCCGCCAGCGGCTCGCCCAGGCGCGCCTCGGGATCGTCAGCGTTGTCGATGGAGGCCAGCAGGGCCGGGGTCTCGTCGCCGTAGCGGTCCAGCAGGTGGGTGACCCGCTCAGGGTCCAGCCTCGCTCACTGGCGATCCGCCCGGCTCTGCTTTGGCGGGGCGTGGTAGCCGGCCGCGCCCACCATGGGGCAGCTCCTGCGTGACGCAGGGGTGGGCGTGGGACAGGGCTCTCCCAGGGCGTGGTCGACGGCGTCGGAGGCCATGACCCGGTAGGTGGTCGCTTGCCGCCGGCGATCGCGGTCAGGCCCGGGGGCGACCCGGGGTGACCGTGTGCTCGCGGGGAGACCTTCGTGGAGGCGGACTCCGCGCCCGGCTTGAGCCGGGCTGAGCAGGGGCGCAGGCCCGCGTAGACGCCGATGATGTCGTCGCGGGTGATGGGCCGCGACAGCACGGAGTTGGCGTGCTCGAGGATGTAGTCGACGTCGGCGGCGGTGGCCACAGGGCTTGGAGACGTCCAGGTCCCAGGGGTGTCGAGTGGTGCCGATGACCCAGTACTCGGGCCAGGGGATGATGAATAGGACCGACTTCTCGGTGCGCAGGAAGACCCAGTCCGGCGTCGATGGCCTCCCTTGGGGACCACGATGTGAATGCCCTTGAGGCCAGGACCTTCAGTCCGCCAGCGTCGGTGGCCAGGTCCTGGACGTCCTCGGTCCACACTCCGGCGGCGTTGATGGTGCGCTTGGCGCGGATCTCGTGGGTTCGGGCCGGTGGCCAGAGTCGGTGACGCGGGCGCCGTGGACGTGCCGCGCTCGTCGGTGATGAAGCCGGTGACCTTGGTGCGGTTGGCGGCCAGTGCCCCAGGCCGACGGCGGTGCGCACCAGGTCGATGACCAGGCGGGCGTCGTCGACGCGGGCGTCGAAGAAGCGGGATGGAGCGGCCAGGCCGCTGGTGTCCAGTGAGGGGGCGAGGGCGGAGGTGCCCTGCGGGCCCAGGTGGCGCTGGATCGGCACGGTCTTTGCAGTCCGCGGGAGCCGGCCAGGGCCAGGGCGTCGTACATGCCCACGCCGACGGCGGGTAGGAGCGCCTCGTAGTGGTGCTTGAGCAGCCACAGGAAGGGCTGGGCCTTGACCAGGTGCGGCGCGGTGGTGCTCAGCAGGCGGCCGCGCTCGGTGAGGGCCCTCGTGCACGAGGGCGAAGTTGAGCTGGCAGAGGTAGCGCAGGCCGCCGTGGACGAGCCTGGAGGACCACGAGGAGGTGCCCTGAGGCCCAGTCGCCCATCTCCACGATGCCGGTGCGCGAGGCCGCGGGCGGCCGCGTCCAGGGCGATGCCGGCGCCGGTGACGCCGCCGCCGACGACGAGGAGGTCCAGGCCCTCGGCTGAGGGACATCTCCTCCAGGGCGTGCTCGCGCTGGGCGGCGTTGAGGGCGGTGTCGTGGGTGGGGGCGGGGTAGGAGGGGCGGTGGGGGCCCGAGGAACCGGCGGCGCGGGCGGGGGTCTTCTTCTTCGAGGAGGGGGTGCGGGTGGGGTCATGGCTCCCTGTGGCTCCTACGTGTCGTGACGGCGAGTTGGATCAGTCTGCGTGGCGCGGCGCGGGCCGGTAGCGCCAGCGGGTCCCCAGTCGGCGTTGACCGGGGTGCTGGGCGCCAGAGCGGACTGAGCCTCAGCCGCCGACTGCTGATGCCGGCCCTGTTGCGTCTGCCTCGCTCGCACGGCCACGTCGTGGCGGCAGTCACTACTCTTGCTGTGTGTGGGAGAATGCGCAGGTCCGTGCACGAACGTGCACGCTAGGGTTGGAGGCATCCACAAGAATGTCCGTCAGCTGCGGACATCCGTCCTTGTGGAGGCTGTCCGCTGCCCTGAAGGATCGGAAATCAGGTCCTCCTGCGGCGCTGGCCGACCCCGGCGGCAGGGGAGGGATGGAGGAGAACGACGTGACCGGCACAGACACCACTGACGCCGTCGGGCGCGCGCGGCGCAGCGCACGCCCGGCGGTCTCATGCGCGCCTACGAGGCGGCCTCCATGTACTACGTCCAGGGCGAGACGATGGAGGTGATCGCTCACCACCTGAGGGTCTCGCGCTCCACCGTCTCGCGTCTCCTGGCGCGCGCCCGTCAGGAGGGCGTCGTGCGGGTCACCCTTGTCCAGCCCGGCGGCGCCGGCTCCCTGGAGGGAGGATGACGCAGGCCTTCGGGGTGCGTACGCATATCGTGCCGGTGCGTGAGGGCACCACGGAGATCCACCGCCTTCAGCAGGGTCGCCTCCGTCGCCGCAGCGCATATGGTCGACCTCATCGAGGCCCTGGCCGAGCAGGCCGGCAACGGCGGACCGCAGGTCCAGGACCCGGCAGGCTCAGGTGGCGAGGGCCCGGTCCAGGGCAGGGGCAGCGGAGGTGTCGTCGTCGGCGTCGCCTGGGGCACCACCATGTCCGAGGTCAGCGCCGCCCTGCCCTCGCGCTCGGTCCCGGGGCTGACGGTCGTCCAGCTCAATGGCGCCTCGGACCCGGTGCCGAGGGGCCCAGCGCCGGGGAGGTCCTCTCCGTATGCGTCTGTCGCTGGGGGCGCGCACGATCTCCTTCCCGGTGCCGGCCTTCTTCGACCACGTGGCCACGCGCGAGGCCATGTGGTCGGAGCGCTTCGGTCAGCGGGTCCTGGCAGGTGACGCGCCGTGCGAGCCTGGCCGTCTTCGGCGTCGGCGCCCTCGATGCCCTCAACGGGGCCCTGCCCTCCCAGGTCTACGAGGGCGGCCACCTGACCGCCCGTGACCAGGCCGTCCTGCGTCGCCAGAACGTGGTGGGGGACGTGTGCACTGTCCTGCTGCGCTCCGACGGCTCGTGGCGTGATGTCACCCTCAATGCCCGCCACCGGTCCGACGCCGGCCCAGCTCTCTCGCATCCCGCGCCGCCTGTGCGTGGCCGCCGGGACCGGCAAGGCCGGGCTCTCCTGGCCGCGCTGCGTCGCCCGGACCGCCACCGATCTCATCGTTGATGACGCCACGGCCCGCGCCGTCCTGGAGCTCGCCGAGGCTCGAGGCCAGGCGGGAGGCGGTTCTCGATGAGCCGTGAACGTGGCAGGGATGTTGGCCCGGATCGCGCTGCGGTCTGCTTTACGGCCCCTGACATCGCCGGTGGAGCGCCGGCTCGCGGGCCGAGAGGCCAGAACTGAGCCCTACTGAATACGGACGACGATGAGCAGCACTGCTGTCATGACAGATGAACACCTGCCCAGCGGCCGGGCGACGCACCGGGCCGAGGTCTACGGGGTTGACGGCTCGCACTCGCATTCTGCGGCCCGGCGCGCCCGGCGGACGTGCGCGCCATCGCAGAGCCTGGTGCGCCCTACGCCGAACGCCGCGTCCTGGTCTCCAGCGACCTCATCTCCTACTGCAGGACATTCAGGAGTTCATCGTCGCCGAGGAGATCCCCGGCGTCGTCGGGCATGGTGGAGGAGATGACGGGGAGGCCTCGGCCACGCCCAGGGATCGTGGGCTGTGGGGCGTTGCACGTCATGTGGGACGACCTCGCCGAGGTGCGTACCCTGGCCGTCCACCCTGACGCCGTGGGGACCGGTCTCGGCTCGCCATTCTGCGTGAGCTCATTGCGCAGGCCCGGGGAGATGGGACTCAAACGGGTGTTCTGCCTGACCTTCGAGGAGCCCTTCTTCGGCTCCCACGGTTTCGAGCCGATCGAGGGGCACCCCGGTGGGCGCGGACGTCTTCTCCGAGATGCTGTGCTCTCACGACGACGGCCTGGCCGCGTTCCTCGACCCTGGCCCGGGGTCAAGCCCAACACTCTGGGTAACGCCCGCATGCTCCTGCGCCTGTGAGTCGAGCAGACTGAGCCGGTCGGGCCGACGAGCTCGCGTTGCGGCTTGGGTGCAGAACGGGCGCGATCCTTCCGGACAAGCAACCGACAACCGTGTGACAGCCATGAGACAACCGTGGAGGAGCACCCATGATCCGCAACGTTCACGAACGCGTCATTAACGCCCGCTCGAGCCCCCTGGGCGTCCTGCTCGACGGGCTCGGGCAGAAGGATGATCGCCTCTGGCCTCGCGGTACTGGCCGCCGATGGTCCTGGACCGGCCTCTGGCGCTGGGGAGCCGATGGAGGGCATGACGGCATCTACTACCGTGAGCGAGTACGAGCCCGGCCGACGGGTACGTTTCTCCTTCCGTCCCCGCACGGGGATCATCAGTGCCCACGGCTGAGCCTCGACGCCCTGGACGAGAGGCGCACGCGCATCCGCCACGTCCTCATCGGCCGTACCCGTGGCGCCATGCGCCTCATGTTCGGCCGCGGTCGAACTCTCTGCACGACGCCGTCATCGAGGACCTCTTCGACAACGCCGAACGCGAGACCACGGGCACGGTCGTCCGTCCCGCGACGTGGTCCCTCGCGGGTGCGCGTGCTGCGCCGCCTCGCCCGTGGCAGGTAGCCGTCACGGACCGTTCAGGGCGATGGGGAGTTCTGCCTGGGGCTGCCGCGGGGCCGAGTCGGTAGCCTGACGAGGCCTCGCACATTCATGATACCTGCCGAAGCCCCCTTGAGGACAGGTGCTCATGAGTCAGCCACCGGTCAATGATCCCTACGGTCGGCGCTGTCCAGCCCGACCAGTCCGCCGGTACGGCGTCACGGCCCAGCAGGGCCACGGTCAGCCTGCCCAAGCGGTACGGTCAGCAGCCCGGTTCACGGCCAGGTCGGTCAGCCCAGCCGGCCATGGCGCGTGCGCGGCGGTCAGGGCAGCCGACGGCGTCGTCAGCCCCGCAGCCCTGAGTACCAGCCTCTCGCACTCGGTCCGATCCCCATCGAGCAGGACCGTCTGGTCCTCAAAGCCCCACGGCGACGACTCGCCAGCCGCATCCAGTTCCTCGTCGGCGGTGGTTTCGGGCTGGCGTGCCTGGCTGGAGCGGTCTCGAACCTCATCTATCTCGGTGATGAGGAACGATCACCGCATTCGTCATCCTGCTGCTGCTCGGGGTGTTCCTGGCACTCGGCGTCCTGCTCCTCATGTCGGTGCGCACGGTGCTCGACGCCACCGGCATTCACGTGGGGGCCGGCTGCAGGGGCCGCGACATCCCTGGCCCCCGGTCGCGCACGGGCCTGTTCGTCAAGGTCTCCGTGCGCCGGCGGCCCTGAGTGCCGCCGCCGGCAGGCCCCAGATCCGTCACGCCGAGGCGCACGTTGTCGACAATGATGGCAAGGCCATCGCCCTGACCGGCCTGAGCTGGTCCGGTTTCAGCGGCGAGGCGCTGGAGCGCAAGGGGCCGCCGAGCTGGACCGCATCTGGTCCTGGGCCGTGGCTCGCGGATACACCCAGGAGACGGGGAGTACGTCGAGCTGAGCGGCGTCCTCGGCATCCAGCAGGGACCCGGGAACGTCAGGAGCGTCGACGAGGGCTGAGCCGTCCCTGAGTGTGGGTGCGCGGCCGAGCGGCACCGCCTCCGTCGCCTGCTCGGCGGGGAACCTGATGGATTTGGTTGTTCTGGATGCGGTGGTGTGCTGATCAAGGCTGCCTGGTAGATGGGAGTGTCCACGCAGCGGACATGAACGCGGCTCAGCCACCGCAAAGCCGAGCGAGAACCGCAGAACTCCGGTACTCGCCGGGAGCATCGGCCCTGGAACCACCCATGTCCGCAGCGTGGACACCTCTGTCCTCCTCTGGCTCCTGTTCCGGGTCCTGGTGGCGCTCGGTCAGTCTCCGCGCCCAGGTGAGACCCTGGGCCCGATACTGCACAGGCCCAGGGTGCGCTGGCCAGGGGTTGTGCGCACTGCACGAGACCCCAACCCCGTGGAGTACACCCACCTCGCGGCCAGTGGAACCCAGACCTCGTGCAGCACGCACCGGTTTCTCAGATGTCATGAGATCCGAAACCCTCGAAGCCACGAGACAACGCGCAGTCGGCGCCGGCGACGGCGGCGACCAGTCCCGTCCAAGCCGCTGCCGCTACGGTGTCCCCTCGTGCCCGCCCGCCCTGCCTCTCCTGACACGATCACTGCCGCGCCGTCGGCATCGCCCTTGCCACCGCCGATCCGGCTGAGCCCTCGGCGCAGGACGTCATCGCCTGGTACGACGCGCACGCCCGCGACCTGCCGTGGCGCCGCCGCGGAACAACGCCGTGGGAGGTCCTCGTCTCGGAGGTCATGAGCCAGCAGACCCCGGTGGCCCGCGTCGTCCCCGCCTGGCAGGAGTGGATGCGGCGCTGGGCCCGGGGCCCGCCGAGCTCTCCCAGGCCCCCACCTCCGAGGTGCTGCGGGTCTGGGGACGCCTGGGTTACCCACGCCGGGCCCTGCGGCTCATCGAGTGCGCCCGCAGCGTCGTCGAGCAGACGACGGCGTCCCTGCCCGATGACCTGGACGCTCTCCTGGCCCTGCCCGGGGTGGGGAGTACACGGCCGGTGCCGTCCTGGCCTTCGCCCACGGCCGCCGCGCCCTCGTGCTGGACACGAATGTCAGGCGGGTCCTGGCGCGCGCCGTCGGAGGCCAGGCCCTGCCGGCCCCCAGCCTCAACCGGGCCGAGCGCGAGCGGGCGCTGCACCTGCTGCCCGACGACGACGCCACCGCCGCCCACTGGTCGGTGTCCGTCATGGAGCTCGGCGCCCTGGTGCACCGCCCGCGAACCGGACTGCGACGCCTGTCCCTGGCGCAGCGACTGCGCCTGGCTCGCGGCAGGCCGCCCCTGCGGACGTCCATGCCGGCCGACGCCGCAGCCAGGCCTGGCACGGAACCGACCGCCAGGCCCGTGGCCTGGTCATGGCTCGCCTGCGGGAGGCCGCTGACGGACAGCCCTGTCGACGCCGGTGAGCTCGTGGCCTGCGCCGCCCGGGCGGGACTGCGCTCCAGTGGTGGCGTCCCCGATCCCGATCAGCCCGTACGAGCCCCTGTCCACGCTCCTGGTCGACGGACTCATCGCCACCGACGACGACGGCGTCTCCTACCGGCTCCCGTAACCGCACGCCTCCCTCCCCGGCGAGGCTCGCGGACTCACCATGGGGATCGTGGCTGCGACCGGGCCGGCGAGCGCGGAACCACTCGGACTGCGACGAAGGTCTGCGGCTCGGCGCGCCTCGGGCGGGGCGCTCACGGCACCGAGCCCGTTGCGCCGGTAGAGTCGTGACCATGGCCAAAGGACGCGGACGCAGTCATGGGGAAAAGCGCAGGACGACGAGGCGCGGCCCGTCGTGGCGCGGGTTCCTCGACGGGCCGCTCATCATCCGGATCCCAGTCCCGGCCGCACCGGCACACGGGCGGCGCTGGCGAGTCCGGGGCCGGTACGGCCAGGTCCCCCAGGGAAAAGAAGCCAGGCCCCAGGCCAAGGGGCCGAGGGGGCGTACCTCCAGCGCCAATCGGGCCGGAGCACCCTCTGCACTCGGGGCAGACGGGCAGGACCTCCGGAGGGGCAAGTCGGCTCAGGCCAGCAAGCGGAAGGGGACGCCCGGTCAGAGGCAGCAGCGCTCTGAGAGCTCACAGGCCGCTGAGGCCTCCTCGGCGGCGCGTTCGCGGCAGGCCGCTCCGGGAACCGCTCGCTCCGCCCGGACGAGCTCGACCCAGCCGGTCGCTCCGGTCATCGTCGCAGCGGCTGGGGCAAGGGGCATCCAGTGGGCCCACATCGGTGGCGGGCGACTCACCGGGGCTGACTCGGTTCAGCAGGGCCCCGAGCAGCCCCGCAGCGGCGCCTGCGCAAGCCGATCCTCCCCAGCCCCGCCACGGCCTGCGCCGTGCACTGGTCCCTAGGAGGCATCCTGCTGTTCCTCCTGCTGCTCGTGGTGGCCGTCGTCGTCGGCTACCTCTGGGTGCGTGGCACCATCCGCAGCCAGGACGAGCAGCGCGCCGCCGCTCAGGTGCACACCGTCTACCCCACGCCGGGAGCCTGTGACCCCTCGGCACTGTCGAACACGGTGCAGGGGCCGGAGTCCATAGGCGTTGGCGTCGGTGCGACCTTCTCCATCTCCCTGGTCAACAAAGGCTCGGCGCCCTGTCTGCTCGACGCCGGCAGCCAGGCCGTGGGCGTGCGGGTCTCCTCGGGCTCTCAGCAGGTATGGGACTCCGTCACCCTGCCCGGTGGGCCAGACCAAGCGCCCGCTGCTTCTGCCTCCGGGGCAGGCCGCCGACGTCAGCGTGACGTGGAACGGGAACGCCGCCACCTCCGACTGCGCCGCCGCCACCGCGCTGCCGGCCTCGTCCACGCCAAGTAAGGACGCGAGCGGGAAGGCCACTGACCAGGGCGCAGCCTCGGCCGACCCGAGTGCGGCCGGCGCCTCCTCTGCGAGCGCCTCGGCCGGCCAGGCACAGACCGCGCCCGGCAGCGCCGCGGGGGCCGGGACCTACCGCTTCCGCTTCGTCATGGGGGACAAGGACCTGACTGAGGACCGGGTCTTCGTCGTCGGCTGACTCCGATTGGCCGTGGCAGCGGCCCCGGCAGCGCTGGGTGCTCGCCGGCGTCGGCGCTCAGGGAACCTGGAGGGCTCAGGCGTAGCGCTCGACGACGGAGATCTCCGCCAGCCGCGACAATCCCGTCGCGCAGGGTCCGAGCCCGCTGGGCGCCGACGCCCTCGACCGCCTCGAGCTCCTCAATGGGTTGCACCGAGGACCCCCTGCAGGGACCCCACTGCTCGACGACGGCGCGCGCCGTGACCACGGGCAGGCGCGGGATCTTGGACAGGATCCGCAGTCCGCGCGGGGAGACCTGAGCGTCCAGGTCCTGGCCGTCGATGCCGCCCAGGCCCATGGAGCGCGCCACCATCGCCAGATCCAGGAGGGCGGGGGATCCCACCCACTTCAGGCGCGCATCCACGGTGGCGGTGTCCAGGCCCTCGGGCAGGTAGTCCTCAGGAGGAAGCCGTGCTCGGCCAGCAGGCCCCGGGTGAGCTCCTCGACCTGCAGGGCCAGAAGGCGCCCGTCGGTGCCGAGCTCCAGGACGTAGGGAATCGATGTCGTCGGAGATGCGACGGACCATCTCCATGAGCTGGAGCACCGAGGTGACGTCGCGCACGGTGACGAGGTCCTCGATCTCCAGGGAGTCCAGGCCGGCGGAGGTCTGATCGAGACGGGCCTTGCAGCGCTCAAGGGCGGACAGGGCCTGGTTGGCGCTGGCCAGGATGGACTCGCTGGGCTCCAGGACGTGGCGCTTGCCGTCCACGTACAGGGAGATGATCCGCATCGACTGGCTCACGGAGATGACTGGGTAGCCGGTCTGGCGGGCCACGCGCTCGGCGGTGCGGTGGCGCATGCCCGTCTCCGAGGTCTGGATCGAGGGCGTTGGGCAGGAGCTGGACGTTGGCGCGCCGGATCCGGGCGGTGTCCATGTCGACGACGACGCCGCCGTCCATCTTGGCCAGCTCGCGCAGGCGGGCCGCGGAGAGTTCGACGTCGAGGTGGAAGCCGCCTGAGGAGATGGCCTCGACCACCGGGTCGAAGCCCAGCACGATGATCGCTCCGGTACGACCGCGCAGGATCCGCTCCAGGCCGTCGCGAAGGACGGTGCCGGGAGCGACGAGCGCAAAGCGTCTCGCGCAGCTGGCCAGCGGCCTCGATCATCATCTCCCTGATCTCACGGTGACCCGGGGTAAGGACTCGCACGGTGAGTGCTCACCGGGGGCGGTACGAGCGTCTCGAACCTTCTGGCTTCAGGCCATCTGGTTGAGCGCGCGCCCATCGGTGCTCACGGCTCCATGGTATCGGCAGGCGGGCCGCCTCTCGGAGAGGGCCTTCCCACACTGGACCACTCGGTCTGTTCTGCGTGCGGCTGCGCCGTCGAGCGGATCGGTTCACGGCTGCGCCGTCAGCGCTGTTAACGAGGCAGCGCCGCCCCCATCGCCTCTCCTACGTGAGAGACCGGCAGGACCTGCATCCCGGCGACCTCGCGCAGCTCGGCTGAGCCCGCCAGCGGTACGATCGCCCGGTCGAAGCCGAGTCGGGAGGCCTCCGCCAGGCGCCGCTGGATGCCGACGGTGGCACGCACTTCACCGGTGAGCCCCACCTCGCCGAGGCCACAGAGCCCGGCGGGTGTGGGCAGGTTGCGCGCGGCCGAGACCACGGAGATGGCCACCGCCAGGTCCGTGGCCGGCTCGACGGCGCGCGCCCCGCCCACGGTGGAGACGTAGACGTCCGCGCTGGAGGTGTCCACCCGCAACCGGGCGCTGAGAACCGCCAGCGCCATGGCCGTGCGCGAGTGGTCCACCCCGAGGTGGTGCGCCGCGGCGAGCCGGCGTTGGTGGAGGCCACGAGCGCCTGGATCTCCACCGGCATGGGCCGGCGCCCTCGAGGGTGACGGTGGCGCAGGTTCCCGGCACCTCGGAGCTGGGCAGCGGACAGGAACAGGCCCGAGGGGATCCGCCAGTCCCCACGATGCCCGCTCGCCCAGGTCGAAGCAGCCGACCTCGTCGGTGGACCGTAGCGGTTCTTGACGGCCCGCAGCAGGCGCAGGCGGGCGTGGCGGTCGCCCTCGAACTGGGCGACGACGTCGACCAGGTGCTCCAGGACCCGGGGTCCGGCGATCCCGCCGTCCTGGTCACGTGCCCCACGAGCAGCACCGGGATACTGCGCTCCTTGGCCACCGCGATGAGTGCGCCGGCCACGGCCCGGACCTGGGTGACGCCTCCGGCACTGCCCTCGACCTGCGCCGAGGGGCGATGGTCTGAACCGAGTCCACCACCAGCAGGGAGGGCCCGGCCGCCTCCACGTGCCCCAGCAGGGACCCCGAGCTCGGTCTCCGCGGCCAGGAGCAGCCCCGGATCCAGGGCGTCGATGCGCTCTGCCCGCAGCCGCACCTGCGAGGCCGACTCCTCACCGGTGACGTAGAGGACCGGCCCGTCCCCGCGCTCGCGCGCCACGGCGGCGGCCTTCGCGGCGACGTCGAGCAGCAGCGTGGACTTCCCGACGCCGGGCTCGCCGGCCAGCAGCGACGGCGCCCGGGTACGATCCCGCCACCCAGGACCCGGTCCAGCTCGTCCACCCCGGTGGGGCGGGCCCTGGCCTCGGTGGCGCTGACCTCCCCGATGGGACGGGCGGGCACCGTCGGTCGCACGGCACTGGCCGCGGCCAGGGCACTGCCGCCGACGGCCCCACCCGAGGTGCCGGCGGACTGGACCTCCTCGAGGGTGCCCCACTCGCAGCACTCCCGGCACTGGCCCATCCACTTGGGGCTGGACCAGCCGCACTCGGTGCAGTGGTAGGAGACCTTAGGCGCCTTGGGGGCTCTTCGATGCGGGCATGACGGGGCGTATCGGGCCCCCACCGACATCTATTCGGGCATCTGCTCGGCGCCTCCGGGCCTCAGTAGCCGACCGGGCCGGTCTGCCCCGGCTGCCCTCCCTGGTCATAGGGCTGCTGGTTCTGGGGAGCCTGACCGGTGGGGACCTGTCCGTACTGCGGCTGCTGGGGCTGGCCGTAGCCCCTGCTGTGCAGGGCCGCACCGGATAGGGCTGGTACTGCGGGGCCACGTAACCGGGCACCAGGTGAGGGAGACTTCTTGGCCAGGGCTGCGTCGGCGAACCTGCCGACCGCCAGAGCACCGACAACGGGAAGAATGAAAGACCAGGTGGGGATGCGCACCCTCCCTCGGCGTTCGTGATGATCCCGATGAAGATCGCGATATCGATGACGACGCCGATCACGACCATGATGGTCATGATGAGGTAGTAGTAGCGCGTGCGCAGGGGCTGGTCCTCACCGGAGTCGTTGCTGTCAGGGATCTGGGGGGCGTTCTGGGCGGGTTGCTGTGCGCTCATGAGAGACGGCCTTTTCTGTGTTCGGGGAATGGTGTCGCAGTGCGCCCGGCGGCGCGACCGGACCCAGCGTGCCCAAAATCTTCCGGCGCGTCACCTGTTCAGTATGGGGAGTAGTATCCCCGTGACATATATTTCTCACATTGAGCCGGTCGTTCTTCAGGTAGCCCCACGGATTGTCCGTATGGCTACCTGAAGAACGACCGGCTCGGTGATGATGGGGACGGGAGTCAGCCGCGGGTGCGGGCCAGGGCCTGGCGGGCGCGCTCGGCGACGTTGTCGGCGGTGAAGCCGTACTCCTCGAACAGGGCGGTGCCGGCGGCCGAGGTGCCGTAGTGGTCCAGGGAGACGATCTCGCCGGCGTCGCCGACGATCTCGCGCCAGCCCATGGCGATGCCGGCCTCGACGGCGACCTTGGCGGCACCGGCCGGCAGTACCTGGTCCCGGTAGGCGGCGTCCTGCTGGGCGAACCACTCCAGGCAGGGGGCGGAGACCACCCGGGTGGGCGTGCCCTGCTCCTGGAGGACGTCGCGGGCCGCCACGGCCACGCCGACCTCGGAGCCGGTGGCGATCAGGACCACCTCGGGGTCGGTCTGGCCGCCGCCTGCGTCGGTGGCCTCGGCCAGGACGTAGGCGCCGCGGCGCACGCCCTCGGCCGCGGCGCTGGCGGAGGCGTTCACGGTGAGGTTCTGACGCGACAGGGCGATGCCGGCCGGCTGGTCCGGACGAGCAGGATCTCCGCCCAGGCCGCGGCGGTCTCGTTGGCGTCCCCGGGCCGCACCACGGCCAGGCGGGATGGCGCGCAGCGCCGCCAGGTGCTCGACGGGCTGGTGGGTGGGGCCGTCCTCACCCACGCCGATGGAGTCGTGGGACCACGAAGATCGAGCCGATGCTCATGAGCGCCGCCAGGCACGGCCAGGGCGCATGTAGTCGGAGAACACCATGAAGGTGCCCCGTAGGCGCGGGTGAGACCGTCCAGGGCGATGCCGTTGAGGATCGATCCCATGGCGTGCTCGCGCACACCGAAGTGGATGGTGCGCCCGAAGGGCCCGTCACCGTCGGCCTGCGCCAGGGGAGTGGGAAGGAAGAGGCTCGCCGGCCATACTCGTGTTGTTCGAGCCGGCCGGGTCCGACGACCCGCCCCACAGCTCAGGTACCACGTCTGCCAACGCGAGAGCACCTTGCCCGACGCCGCACGGGTGGCCAGGGGACTGGCCGACCTCCCAGGTCGGCAGGGGCGGCCTGAGAGGCCCTCAGGGAAGGCGGTGCGCCCGAAGCCGCTCCAGCAGCGTGGCGCCGTCGGGGTTGGCCTGCTGCCATGCCGTGAAGCGCTCGTCCCAGACCGCTCGGGCGGCCCGGGTGCTCTCGGCGGCCTGCTTCCGGGCGTGGGCGACGACGTCGTCGGGCAGGATGAAGGCTCTGCTCGGGATCCAGGCCCAGGGCCCGCTTGAGGCCCGGCGACCTCCTCACCCCCGAGGCTTGGCGCCGTGGGAGGACTCCTGGCCCTGCTTGGTCGGCGAGGGCCAGGCGATGATCGTGTGCAGACGGATCAGTGACGGCCGCTCGGTCTCGGCGCGGGCCGCCACGATGGCCTCGTGCAGCGCCTGGAGGTCCTCCGCGTAGCCGTTGGGGCCGGTGCGCCAGTCGACGTCGAGCACGTGCCACCCGTAGGCCTCGAAGCGTGCCGAGGGGTCCTCGGTGAAGGCGATGTCCGTGTTGCCCTCGATGGAGATGTCGTTGTCGTCGTAGATGGCGATGAGGTTGCCCAGCTGCTGGGTACCGGCCAGGGAGGCGGCCTCTGAGGTCACGCCCTCCTGCATGCAGCCGTCGCCCAGGATCGTGTAGACGAAGTGGTCGAGACCGACTCGCCCAGCAGGGGTGCCGGCGTCGAGCAGCCCGTGCTCGCGGCGCGCCGCCATGGCCAGGCCCACCGCGTTGGCGAAGCCCGCCCCCAGCGGTCCGGTGGTCGTCTCCACCCCGGGAACCTCACCGAACTCGGGGTGGCCCGGCAGGCCGGCTGGGGAGCGGAAGGCCGTGAAGCCACTCAGATCGATGTCGTAGCCGGCCAGGAACAGCTGGATGTACTGCACCAGTGAGGCGTGCCCGATGGACAGGACGAACCGGTCGCGCCCCAGCCAGCCCGGGTCCGTCGGGTCGTGGACCATCTCACGCTGGTAGAGCAGCCACGCCACCCCCGCCAGAGAAATTGGCGTACCGGGGTGGCCCGACCCGGCCTTCTCCACGGCGTCGGCGGCCAGCGCCTTGGAAACCGCGATGGCCTGACGGTCAAGATCGGTGAGCAGTGGCTCAGCGCTCATAACTGAGGACTCCTTGTGCATGAGGGTGCATATTGCTCGTGGCCGCGAGCACCGTGCTGGCGCACCTGCGGTCGGGCATCACGGCTGATCCTTCCCGCTTCTGTAGAACCGGGCAAGTACACGGATGGGCGCGTGTTCATTGTCAATGCCGCGGACGATCGAGGGTTCAGCCATCGCTCACCGTAGATTGGACCGCATATGAGTACCGCATCGGGACGCGCGGCACCGGGAGCTGTCGCCATGAGCGCCCTTGAACAGATCGACTCCCGGCCTCTGACGGGCCACCAGCGAAGCATTATCGGACTGGCGATCGTCGCCAACGTCTCGGAGTTCTTCGACATGTTCCTCATCGGCTTCGCCGTCGTCCAGCTCCAGAAGGAGTGGAGCCTGGGCGGCTTCGAGACCGGTGTCATCCTGGCCTGCTCCGGGTTGGGGACGGTCCTCGGATCGGTCATGTGGGGCCGGGCCGCCGACCGGATGGGCCGACGACGCACCTTCTTCTGGTGCGTCCTGCTCTTCACCATCTTCACCCTGGCCTCGGTGTTCACCCCCACCGGCTGGTGGATGATGCTCGCCCTCCTGCGGGTGCTGGTCGGCGTGGGCGTCGGGGGCCTCAATATCGTCTCCATTCCCTACGTCCAGGAGTTCGTCCCCACCAGGCAGCGCGGTCTGCTGGCCGGGCTCGGCTCGGTGTTCATCCCCTGGGGCTCTTCCTGGGCTCCCTGGGACAGCGCGCCATGCACGACAACTGGCGCGGTCTCATCGCCCTGGGTGCCATTCCGATCCTGCTGCTGGCCTGGATCAGGATCGTTCCGGAGTCGCCCCGCTACCTGCTCTCCCAGGGTCGCGAGCGCGAGGCCCGCAAGTCCATCGCCTGGGCCCTGGAGCTGAGCCCCGACGCCGTGGGCGCCCTGCCTCCGGTTGAGACCGAGCAGCGCATCGCCTACTCCGAGCTGTTCCGCAAGCACCTCAGGCCCCTGCTCATCGTCTCGATCGGCTCCTTCTGCTTCATCCTGGGATCCTTCACCGTGCAGTCCTGGGGACAGACGCTCCTGGAGGTCGGCTTCGACGACATCAACGCCGACACCGTGGGCACGCTCTTCATGGGGGTCTCCCTGGTGGATCTCCTCGGCCGACTGGCCTCGGCCTGGCTCGCCGACCGGATCGGGCGGCGCTGGACGATGTTCTCCTTCGGCATCATCGGCTCCCTGGGCGCGGTCATCGTGGCCTTCTCCGCCCACTGGGAGACCTCCTGGATCATCTTCTTCACCGGCATCTGCGTCACCATGGGCTTCGGCGACGGCGCCTTCGGGATCCTCAACGCCTTCGGCGGTGAGCAGTTCCCCAATGACGCCCGAGGCACGGGACTCGGACTGGGTTACGGCATCGGCGCGGTCGCCAAGATCGTCGGCCCGCTGCTCATGGGGGCGATGATCGGCTCGGACAACCTCAAGGAGCTGGCGCACCCGCTGGCGGCCGTCTTCCCGGCCTTCCTCTTCTTCGCGGCCATGCTGGTCCTGGGCGGTTTCATCTACATGCTGGCCCGGGAGACCAAGGGCGAGGTCCTCGAGGGCATCTGAGCCGTCCAACTGTGCCCCACAGGTATCCGCATTGACTCGGTGCGGGTCCTGGGCGTCGACGTCTCCTGGGTTGTTGCGGTTGGCAACGGGCTCAGGACTGCCAGGCGGTGGCCGGGTAGAAGTTGATCTCGTTGCAGAAGCCGTAGGGTGTCACCGTCACCATCTCGTTGGGATTGCTGGTCTTGGACTCCTGGATCACCTTGCCGGTGTTCAGGTCGACCAGGCGCAGACGGCCACCGTTGAGGGTGAGGTAGAGAACGGACCTGTAGATCGCAGCGCTCCTGTAGGACTCCTTCTCAGTCGACTTCCGGGAGAGGACTGCGGTTGCGGAGCCGTTCCTGCGGACCTGGATGTAGTCGCTCTTTCTGATCATGACGCCGTTGCTCGCGCTCACGGTCGCCTGCTTGTGCTCCACGTAGTCGTCCGGCATCTCCTCGAGCTCGACCTGCTCGCCGGTGGCGAGGTTGATGATTCGCTCGGAGCCGGGGCGATCGCTCGTGCGGCTGCCGACGGCGTAGAGGTAGCCCTGGTGCACGATCCAGGCATTCATGTTCTCCAAAGGGTGGGTGACGCCATCGGCGAGGGTGACGACGGCCGTCTGGGTCCCTGCCGTCGTCACTGAGCAAGGGCCACCGCCTCCCCGCCATCCACCGCGCCGAAGTTCTGGGACGTCGTCGAGGCGAGGTCGAGCTGCACGGAGAGGTCGGCCGCAGACAGCTTCAGGGCTCGGTGCGGGATGCTGCTCGTGACCAGGAGGCTGGCGCCGTCGGAGGTCAGCGAGATCGAGGAGCCGGCGCGGTAGGTCGCCTCCTTCGCCTTGAGGGCGAGCCCTCCCGAGCAACGTGCTGGCAACGATGCTGCGGTCGGCCAGACGGATCTTGAGCAGGTTCATCCGCCCGCGGTTCTCGGGCGGCCGGCCGGTCCTGACGACCTCGGTGCCGGTGATGAGATAGGCGAACTCGTCGTCGCACACGCCGGCGCTGATGAACTGCTCGGTGACGAGCGTGCCGGGACTGGGGGCGACGCGGTTCTCCTCGATAACGCCAGTGATCGGAGGCGGGGTCATCCGCTCGATGCGGTACCCGTGCTCGGAGTCGTCGGGGACGATCGCGTAGTTCGTCGGCCCGGTGAGGTCCACGATGATGGGGCGGTCACCGGACAGGGCGGTGTTCTCGATGTCGCCCATGTCGTAGGCGATGAGGAAGGAGCCATGGGCGGCCACGATCGTCGCGTTGGTGGGCCACGGCCGATTCTTGTTCTCCTCGATGCGCGTGGGCCACACCGGCTCGGCGCCGAAGGCGGTCGGGATGGCGGTGGCCTTCGGGGGCTTGGACAGTGACGCGTGAAGGAGCGTGGTTGACTGATGGGGCCCACGCGCGTGCGATGCGCTGCTTGATACTGGCGCAGCCGCTCGAGGACACGGCACTGGCGCCCATGGTGGTGCCGAGCGCGGCGATGAGGAAGGCGCGACGTCGCATGTTGACCTGCCCGTTGCTGAGTCTGGATGGGTCTGGAAGATTGTTGGGGACATGTTACGCGGCCGGGCGCAGAAATCCTGCACCCGGCCGCGTCAGGAGTCGCCGTTTTGCCTATCGGCAGCTTGACTCTCAGCCCTCCTGGTGATCGACGACGTCGACCGGGGTATTGCCCTCTTCCCCGTCGGAGGAACTGGAGCCCGGCAGGTGGGCCCACCATGTCGGTCAGGCCGGTGCCCACGAGGCTGCGCAGGATGACATCGAGCCTGCTCGACGTTGCTGGCCACGGCCTTGGGCAGGGCGGAGGCGCCCTCGGTGGAGATGATCGACAGGTCGCGCACGCTGGCCAGCGGCTCGCTCAGGGCCCGGGCGATCTCGGGGCCTTGTCCAGCAGCATCTGACGGGTGGCGGCCTCGCCGTACTCTGGCCAGGCGTCGGCCTTGTCACTCATGGCCTTGGCCTCGGCCTCACCGGCGGCGCGGATCGTGTCGGCCTCGGCCTGACCGCGGGCCGCGATCGCGTCGGCCTCGGCGCGGGCCCGGGCCGCGGTCGCCTTGGCCTCGGCCTCGGCGCGCGCCACGGTGGCCTGGGCCTGCGCCTCAGCGTCCAGGCGGGTGCGCTCGGCGTCGGCCTGGGCGCGCAGCAGCCTCGGTCTTGAGGCCTGAGCCTCCTGCTCACGCTGGTAGCGAGCGGCGTCGGCGGGCTTGCGGACCGTGGAGTCGAGCTCGCGCTCGGTCAGGGCGGCCTTGGCCTCGGCGGCCTCCTGACCGATGATGGCGATCTCGCGCTCCTTGGCGGCGCGGGCGATCGGGCCGGCGGAGTCGGCGTCGGCCTGGGCCTTGTCCGTCTCAGCCTTGAGCTGGGCCTGACGCAGGGACAGGTCGCGCTCGCGCTCGGCGATCTGCTGACGGGAGGTGACCTCGGCGTCGCGGGCCTCGCGCTCGGCGTTGGCCCGGGCGATGCGGGCGTCCTTCTCAACGCGCTGCTGCTCGGGCACCCCAGGGGACTCGATGTAGCCGCCTGCGTCGGTGATCTCGGAGACCTGGAGCATGTCGATCTCCAGGCCCATGTTGGCCATGATGCTCTTGGCGTCGTCGAAGACGTTGCGCTGGAGGGCGTCGCGGTCGGAGATGAGATCGGTGACCGTCATGTGCCCGATGATCGAGCGCAGGGAGCCGATAAGAGCCTCACGGGCGGAGTCGGCGATGGCCTGGTCGGTGTTGGGCTTGCCCAGGAAGCGCTTGGCCGCGGCGCTCACCTGCTCGTCGGAGTCGCCCACCTTGACGGCGGCGACGGCAGCGACGTTGACGTTGATCTTGTTCTCGTCCTCGGCGGTGACCTTGAATCCGATCGTGGTCTGGGTGAAGGGCAGGGTACTGGATGGTCTGGATGACCGGCAGGACGAAGTCGCGTCCACCGGGGTGGATGATCTTGACCGTGCCCCGGTTCGAGCCGGAGATCAGACCGGTGAGGTTGGAGGGGACGACGACGATCCGGCTGAACAGGTAGGCGACTACCAGCAGCGCGATGACGACGATGATGACGATGGCGCCGATGAGCATTGCGTCCATGCGGTGTTCCTTTCTTTATCGGGAGATGGGGAAAGACGAAGGGATGGGACGAAGAAGGCTGAGGCCGTGGAAGGGGGGATCCGAGGCGGTAGCGGGAGCCGGGTGGCAGCGGGGGCGGGGCGGCGGAGGCCGACGTCGCCACCTGGCGGCGCTCAGCCTGTCGACCTGCCCCACGGGAGTGATGGTGAGGGTGGAGTCGACGGCGTCGAGCACCCAGGCGCTCTGGCCCGAACGCAACGGCTCCTCCGAGCGGGCCGGCAGTGTGAGCTGGTTGCCGCGGGTGATGGCACGGACCTCGCCGCTGCCGTCCTTCCACCACAGGACGGTGACCTTCTCGCCGACGAGCCTCAGCGGCGGTGGGTGGAGCCGCATCCAGCGGCATGGTCCGTCTCAGACGGTTCCACAGCCAGCGTGTCACCGCGCCCGAGGCGATCCCCAGCGCTGTCGGGACTCCCCACACCATCGCCACTGGAACGTGCGTGGCGGTGGAACCGGACATCGCCGTCATCACCATGCCGATCGCACCAAACACGGCTACCGGCAGAGCCAGAACCGGCACCAACCCGTCGGGGAGGAACGCGTCCAGCACCCCGTCGAGCACGACACCGGTCAGGAGCGTGACGCAGCCGATGATCGCGCACCAGGCGAAGACGCTCACGTGCCGGCTCCCTTCTGCGGAAGCCGGGTGGCTTCCCGCACCCGGATTCTGTCACGGTGGACGGGGTCGGGGGCCCGGATGGGATGGGGAGAACGACCCGGTGGCCGGATAGGTTGGTTCAGGCGCCGCGAGCCTGGGGATCTCAGTGGAGTCCTGCAAGGACGGGGAGTGAAGGACCAGGCCTCGGACGCCGGTGCGCTCGCCGACGTCGTTGCAGCCGTTGCCGAAGGACCCGTTGTGACGGTGATGGTCTGCTGAGTGTCCGGGGCGGCCGCGTGGGTGGATCCGGCTCGAGCGGCCGTACGTGCCGGGACGGCAGGTGCCCGGTGAGATCCGACGGCGCTGGTGGGGACGGCACCGGCTGCGGCCACGGCGGAGCCCTGATCGGCCGGCTGGGGGACGTTGAGGCCGGGAGGACCCGATGAGGCGGGGAGGGGACCACCGGCGTGGCCCGGTGCTTGTGCGAATGGTTCCGTCGCGCCCCGGGGTGGGACGATGCCGTAGCCACCGGTCCCTGCCGCGGCGGTGAGCGGTGCGGACGCGGCAGGGCTGGCGGGCTGCGAACCTGCCTGAGGCCCCGTCGGTACCGTGACCGTCTGGGCGGCGACTGCCGTGGCCTTCACCGGAGAGGCGGCTGGGGGCCTGGACGCTGAGCTCGCGCGAGTGCGGGTGGATCGCGGCTGCGTCGGTGCGGGCTGTGCCGGGGCGGCTGCGGAGGGCACGCCTGTTGCGATCGGTGCGCTCGGCTCCAGCCGCACGGCCCCTGGTCAGCGCCTCGGGGAAGGCCGGAGCGAAGACGGCTCTGTCTCCTCGGTGTTGGCCGACGTTGTCGAGGTCCCGGCTGGAGCGGCCGACGCCGTTGAGGCCGTTGCTGCGACTGCTCCCTCGGACGGCATCGAGGCCGGCGTCGAGGGTGGCGCGGCTGTGGCGGTCCTCGACGAGGCGAGCTCGGTCCCGGGGACGGCGGCCGCCTCAGTGGACGGAGCGGTCTGGGGGCCCTGACTGCGGCGACGTCGGGAGATGCGACTGGGTGTCGGGTCCTCGAAGACGGGACGCTGAGGCCCTGGTTCCCGAGGGCTCGTTGGGCTCGCAGGATGTGGCTGCGCAGGTTCGGTGCGAGGGGCGGCCGTGGCCCGCTGGCCCGCAACGGCCTGTTCCCAGGTTCCCGCGGACGTGGCAGCCGGTGATCCGGTGGGTGCAGCGGTCGGTGCTGCGCCGGTGGCTGTGGTGGCGCGCGAGCCTCGACCTCCTGGGCTGAGCGGAGCCCACACGACGTCGGAGGAGTCGGGCAGCCCGGTGCTGGCCGTCGTTGCTCCTCCGGCCGTCTCTGTCGTTGTCCGTGGCGTTGCCTCTGCTGCTGGAGCACTCTGCTCAACCGTCTCGGCGACCCCCACCGAGGCCTCTGGCGTCACCCGGCTCGGAGCACGCCGCGAGCGCCGTCGGGGCTGGGGGCGGAGGCGCCGGCAGGAGGCGCGGAAGGTACGGACCGTGCAGGGCGGTCGGTCCGACGGCCCTCAGTGGAGCCGAAGAGACCCAAGCGGTCGGCGGGCTTGATGAGGTGGTCGAGGTCGTAATGGGTGGGGTCCTGTCCGGCGTTGCGCAGCACGTCCTCCAGGGGCTGAGCAGTGCCAGCCGGAAGGCCGGGTCGACGCAGCGGGCGTTGACCGCTCCCCAGATCTGGTCGGCGGTCAGGGACTCCTCGGAGGATCCCAGGTCGTTGCGGATCGCGGTGACCAGGTCGGACTCCAGGCGTGCGTAGGCCATGGCGTAGGCGCTGGGCCAGGGGGCCCTCGGGCTGCTGAGTACGCAGCAGGGGCGAAGTTGCGCAGCGCCCGCAGTACCTCGTCCGAGCCGCCCACGAGCGCCCCCACCCGCAGCCGGTCCAGCGCCTCATTCTTCATGGTTCCCGTGCCTCGGGGCCCAGGAGGTGCTTGAGTCCTCGACGACCTCCCTCAGAAAGACGCGGTAGGCGGCGACACTGTCCGGCGTCGTGCGTTCCTTGGTCATGGAGCGCAGTCGCTCGGCGGCGTGACGCGCCGCCAGGCGGGCCGAGCTCGCCTCCGACTGGACCTCGTTGATCCGCGAGATGCTGGCCCGGGAGATCCGTGAGGCCTCCCTTGAGGGGCCAGGTCCGCGTGCGCCGTCGAGCGCGCGCGGCGAAGACGGCAGCGACTGCGACCAGGATGGCCACACCGGCTGCGATGGTGGCCACGATGGCGACAACGGACAGGTCCATGCCTCTATCCTGCCTGGAACCGCCGTGAGGATGCCCCCAGAAAAGGACCTCCCCAGATAGTCCCCAGAATTTCTATGGGTGACGTCCAGGCGGGGTGGTGGTCGCGCTCACGATCGGGTGCCGTCGTGCCCTGTCGACGCGGCCCCTGGGTGCGCATCCGTGCCGTCCGGGCCACCGTGACCCTGCACCGATGTGCACAGGCCTTTTCCCTGGGACCTCTGGCGGTACGCGCAGACCCGCGGCGCGGTAGCGTCAGGCCCATGAAGAAACTCATCAACTCCGTTGACAGCGTGGTCACGGACGCCCTGCGGGGCATGGCCGCCGCCCACCCCCACGAGCTCGACGTCGACCTCGACCAGCACATCGTCTACCGCCACCAGCGCAAGGAGAAGGGCAAGGTCGCCATCATCTCCGGCGGCGGCAGCGGCACGAGCCCCTCCACGGTGGATTCGTGGGCACCGGCATGCTCGACGCAGCCTGTGCCGGCGAGATCTTCACCTCCCCGGTCCCCCGACCAGATGGTCGCCGCCACCACCGCCGTCGACCGCGGCGCCGGCGTCCCGCACATCGTCAAGAACTACACCGGCGACGTCATGAACTTCGAGATGGCGGCCGAGATCGTCGACGCCGACTCCGGCATCCAGGTCGCCAGCGTCGTCACCAATGACGACGTCGCCGTCGAGGACTCCCTCTACACCGCCGGACGGCGCGGTGGGCGTGACCGTCATGGTGGAGAAGATCGCGGGCGCCGCCGCGGAGGAGGGGCGCCCGCTGGACGAGGTCGCCGGCATCGCCGCGCGCGTCAACGCCGCCGGCCGCTCCATGGGCATGGCGCTGACCTCCTGCACCGTCCCGGCCAACGGCAAGCCCTCCTTCGACCTTCCGGCCGACGAGATGGAGATCGGCATCGGCATCCACGGAGAGCCCGGCCGTCACCGTGAGAAGGTCGCCTCCGCGGCCGAGGTCGCCGAGCGCCTCGTCACCCCGATCCTGACCGAGCTGACCGAGCTGGAGCCCGCCGGTGCTGATGAGGGCGTCATCGCCATGGTGAACGGCATGGGCGCCACCCGCTGCTTGAGGCTCTACCTCATGTACGGCGAGATCGCCCGCCTCCTTCAGGGTGCCGGGATCACGGTGGCGCGTAACCTCGTGGGTAACTACATCACCAGTCTCGACATGGCCGGCTGCTCCCTGACCCTGGTGCGCGTCGACGCCGAGCCTGCTACGTCTGTGGGACGCCCCCGTGCACACCCCCCGGCCTGCGCTGGGGCAGTGAGGGTCTGGCACAATCGCGTCGCCCGCGGTTCTCGCGGGCGGCCCGGAGAGAGCTCGAAGGAGGAGCAAGATGACAGCGGACGAGGGATCCGCCCGGCAGACGCTGAGTGTGGCCGACCTGAGGCCTGGGTGCGTCGCAGCGCCGAGGCTCATCGGCGAGCACGCCGAGGAGCTCACTGAGCTGGACGCCGCCATTGGTGACGCCGACCATGGCACCAATATGAAGCGCGGCCTGGCCGCTGCGGTCGACGCGGTGGGGGCCGGCGGCTTCACCGCCGCCGACGCACTGCTCAAGAAGGTCGGCACGACCCCTGGTCTCTACCGTCGGGGAGCCGCGGGGCCTCTGTACGGAACCTTCTTCCTGCGCACCGGCGGCGCCCCTGTCGGGGCAGGATGGCATCGACGCGCGAGCGCTCGCGGCCGGGCTGGAGGCCGGGATCGGTGGCATCGCCGCGCGTGGGCGCGTCACCACGGGGAGAAGACCATGCTCGACGCCTGGAGCCCGGCCCTGGAGGCGCTGCGCACCCATCCCGATGATCTCGCCGCAGGTGTTGCGGCCGCTGCGCGGCTGCCGCCGAGGGGCGCGACGCCACCAAGCCCATGGTCGCCACCAAGGGGCGGGCCTCACCTGGGGGAGCGCTCGGCCGGCCACATCGACCCCGGTGCCGCCTCCACTGCCCTTTCTTCCTCGCGGCCCTCGACGACGTCGTGGCCGCAAGGACAGTGTGAGCCCCGTGAGTCCCGCAGTCTCCTCCGATCCTGTGCCGCTCCCTCAGCCGGAGCGGTCGAGCGTCGCCTCGGTGAGTGTCGGCATCGTCCTGGTCTCCCACTCCCGTGCTCTGGCCGAGGCCGCCCTCGACCTGGCGCGCCGGCTCATCGTGGCCGTCGACGTCCCTGCTGAGCTCGCAGCCGGGCTGGCTGACGGGGAGCTGGGCACCGATGCCGGCCTGATCGTCTCCGTCGTCGAGCCGCTCGCCGACCGTTGTGACGGCGTCCTGATGCTGGCGGACCTGGGCAGCGGCATCATGAGTGCCGAGATGGCTCTCGAGATGCTGGAGCCGGCCGTGGCCGAGCGGGTCCGGCTCTCCGCAGCGCCCTTCGTCGAGGGGTTGCTCGGTGCTTACGGCGCCGCCGGGATCGGCAAGGACCTCGCGGCTGTGGCTGCTGAGGCCGACGGCGCTGCCGAGGCCAAGCGCCCCAGGTCTCCGCCTTCTGAGGGCCTTCCGGGGGCCTGTGAGACTCGCGCCGCTCAGGCGCGGTTGGCGAAGCGCTCCAGGAGGGCGGCGTCCCCGCCGACGACCAGCACGTCCTCGGCGGAGACCAGCGTGTCCGGGGTGGCGTACTCAAAGGGCTCGCCTGGGCTCATCGAGACCGAAGACGGTCACCCCGTAGCGCGAGCGCACCTTGACCGGGCCGATGGTGAATCCGTGCAGCTCCGTGGGCGGGCGCATCTTTGACGATGGTGAAGCCGCCCTTCTCCATCTCGATGTAGTCGAGCATGCGGCCCGAGACCAGGTGGGCGGCGCGCTGACCGGCGTCGAACTCGGGGTAGACCACGTGGTGGGCGCCGATGCGTCGCAGAATGCGTCCGTGGGCGCGGGAGATGGCCTTGGCCCAGATCTGGGGCGTCTCCAGATCCACGAGGTTGCCGGTGATGAGGACGGAGGCCTCCAGGGAGGTCGCCACCCCCACGACCGCGGTGCCGAACTCGGTGGCGCCCAGCTGCTCCAGGGCCTCCACGTCCGTGGCGTCGGCTTCCACCAGGGGGATGCGGCCGGTCCACTGACGCACGGTCGCAGGATTGGCCTCCACGGCCAGTACCTCGCGCCCCAGCCGGTCCAGGGTGGCGGCCACGGCCGAGCCGAAGCGTCCCAGCCCGATGACGAGCGTGGAGTCGGTGCGCGAGAGCGGGGCAGGCATGAGGTCTCCTGAGGTCGGCCGTGAGGCAGTGGCCCCTACGCTACCGCCTGCGGCGACGGCGGAGGCTCAAGCCGATCCCACAGGCCACGAGGATGACGACGGCGCCGGCCAGGACCCAGGCCATCATCGAGAAGCCGCCGGAGTAGGCCTCGATCTGCGCCCGGTCGATCGAGCTGGGCCTTGAGGGACTCGATGATCCGCTTGCCTGCGGGCGACTGCGGCAGGGCCTGAGCCCGCATCATTGCCTCCATGGCGGCCGCCTTGACCTCCTCGGTGTGCTCGGTCACGTAGTCCTCGGCGTGCTGGGTGGCGTAAGAGGTCATGAGTGCCACTCGAAGGAACCGCCGATCTGCTGGGCGGCGCTCAGGATCGCCGAGGCCAGCCCGGTCCGCTTGCGTCCACCCCGCGCGTGCCGGGAGTTGAAGGTGACCGGCATCGTCAGCCCCAGGCCGATCCCGAAGACGATGAGGCCGGGCAGGGCGACCTGGGAGTAGGTCGAATCCGTCGTCATGCGCGAGAGGATGAGGAAGGAACCGGCCAGTACCGCCAGCCCCAGCGGCAGGGTGCCGCGCGCCCCGAGCCTGGGCACGATGACGCGGCCGGCCGGGATCGCGGTCGCGATCAGGGCGAAGACCATCGGGAGGAAGACGACTCCGCTCTTGAAGGGCGAGTAGCCGAGGTGGTTCTGCATGTGGGTAGGTCAGGTAGATGATCGCGCCCATCTGTGCGGCGCCGGCGATGAACTGGGTGGCGTAGGAGGCCGCCCGCACGGGCATCGCCATCATCGACAGGGGCAGCACCGGGCGGCTTGCGAAGTGCTCGCGGACCACGAACAGCAGCGCGGCGATACCGCCGAGGGCCAGCCAGCTGACGGTCGACGTCGAGGTCCAGGAGGTCTGCTGGGCCCGGTCGAGCCCGTAGACGGCGCTGAAGCAGGCTCCACAGCCCAGGACCAGGCCGCTCAGGTCATCAGTGATGCGCGAGCTGCGGTCGCGCTGATCGGCTGGTGGAAGGCTGCGCTGCCCGATGAGCAGAGCGGCAGCGGCCAGGAGGATGTTGATGTAGAGGGCCCAGCGCCGCTGAACCAGTCGGTCAGGGCCCCGCCGACGAGTAGTCCGGATGGCTGCGCCCAGTCCGGCAGTGGCACCGAAGATCGCGAAGACCGCTCGCGCTCGGTGCGCTCCAGTGAAGGTGACGTTGAGCAGTGCCTGTGAGGTGGGGGCCAGCAGGGCGCCGAAGCAGCCCTGGGCCACGCGGGCCACCAGCAGGATGGGGAAGGAGGTCGCCATCCCGGCTGCGAGGCTGGCGACCCCGAAGCCGATCAGTCCTACCTGGTAGGAGCGGCGGATACCCGCCACGGCGCAGAGCCTTCCCCCGAAGAGCACCAGGCCACCGAAGGCCAGGCTGTAGCCGGTGACCGTCCACGGGCTCTGGGACACGGTCATTCCCAGGTCGTCCTGCATCCGAGGCAGGGCGATGGCGATGATCGTCAGGTCCAGGACGATCATCAGCTGGGTGAGAACGGCGCTGACCATGACCGCACGGCGATTGGGGCGCCGCGCGGTCATGACGGTCGTCTCCTCCTGTGTCTCTTGTGCCGACTCGGTCCGCTCCTTGAGGGCGGATGCCTCTGAGGATGTCATTGCGACCCCCATATCAAAACTATCGTTTTCGTTTGCGTTCGGGAGTCTAGGGAGTGTGTGGCGGCTAGTCAACAACGATCGTTTCGATTTGGAGTGTGCTCTGAGTCGCTTATCCTGAACTCATGCCACGAGTGACCGCCGCTCACCGGGAGCGCCAAAGAGCCCGAATCATGCAGGCCGCCGAGGAGTGCTTTGCCCGCAGTGGCTTCCAGGCAACCTCTATGGACGAGGTCATTGCCGCAGCCGGGATGTCGTCGTCGACCGTGTACCGCTACTTCCCCGAGGGCAAGCGCTCTCTCGTGCGTGAGGTCCTGACCCGGCGGATGGGGCCGCTCGTCGAGCGGATCAAGCAGCTCGCCGAGTCCGAGGTGCTGCCCGACTTCGAGCAGGGATTCATTGAGGCGCTCGTCCTGCTCAATTTCGAGCGCGACGACCTCGAGCGGCACGCCGGCGAGGCCGCCTCCACCTCGCGGCGGGCCTCCGCTCGGCGAGGTGAGGTCCGCAAGGATGCTGACGACGTCGGACTGAGCGCCTGGGCGCCACTGGCCTATCACGCCTGGGGTGAGCTGACTCGTGATCCCGAGATGCGCGTCATGGTCCAGGAGAACTACCACGACATCCGCAGCGGTCTCATCAGCCTGTGCCGCAACGGGCAGAGGGTTGGAACGATCTCCGCTCGCTTGAATCCCGAGCAGCTGGCTTCCCTGATCCAGAGCGTGTCCTTCGGCCTCATCGTCGAGCAGCTCATCACCGGCCGCGCGGATGTGGACAGTGCGGCCGCGACCCTCGGACACCTGCTCGCCCCGGATGGGTCGGAACCCGAGGGGAGCTGATCGTTCCCGCTGGTGTCTGCGGGCTGCTGGGTGAGCGAGTATGGAATCGGCCGGCAGGGCGCTAGCCGATCATCGGGCTGGCCTCGGGCATCCGGATGACGCGGCGCCGCTCGCGCAGTGCCAGGGCGCTGGCCGCCGTCATCGTGCCCACGCGGCCGACGAACATGAGCGCCACGATGACGTACTTGGCGCTCGCGGGAAGAGTCGGGTGATGCCCGTGGACAGGCCCACGGTCGCGAACGCGCTGATGACCTCGAAGAGGATCCGGTCCAGGGACAGGTTGGTCATCTGCAGGAGCAGGAGCGTGGCGAACCCGATGACGCTGGCGCCGATGAAGGCCACCGCCACGCTCAGGCGCACGGTCGAGGGCGTGATGCGCCGCCCGAAGGCCTCGATGTCCTGGTCACCGCGAGCCTCGGCGAGGATCGCCAGAAGCAGGACGGCGAAGGTGGAGACCTGATGCCGCCGGCCGTCGAGGCCGAGCCGCCGCCGACGAACATGAGGGCGTCCTGGAGGAACCAGGTGGCCTCGTGCATGTGCTCGGGCGGGATCGTGGACAGCCCCTGAGGACCGGGCGTTGACGCCGTTGATCAGGGCGGTCATGATCTTGCCACCCGTGGGCAGTGCTCCGTAGGTGAGCGGGTTGTTCCACTCGAAGGTGGCGATGGCGAGGGCTGAGGCGCCGGTGAGGGCCAGGTAGGTCGTCAGGGTCCGCCTCGTGCAGGCTCCATGTCCGGGGCCTGCGTCGTCGGCCCATGATGTCCAGGATCACGGGGAAGCCGACGGCCCCATGAAGGTCCCCAGGATGATCGGCAGGCCGATCCACCAGTCGGTGGCGTAGGCGCCCAGGCCCCTCGGGCATGATGACGAAGCCGGCATTGTTGAAGATCGACAGTGCCATGAAGGCCGCGTACCACAGGGAGTGCCCCACATCGAGGCCATGGCCCAGGAAGCGGGGCAGCAGCATGAGCGTGAGGAGGAGCTCGCAGCCGGTGGCCGTGTAGATGACGGCGCGAAGGAGGCGGCCCACCTCGCCCAGGCGCGACTGGTTCTCCGAGGCGGCCAGCATCCGCTGAGTCAGTCCCACGTGGCGTGATACCGCCAGGGACAGCAGTGATGCCAGGGTCATGACCCCCAGACCACCCACGGCGGCGGCCAGGATGATGACGACGTGCCCGAAGGCGGACCAGTAGGTGGCTGTGTCCACGGTGCTCAGGCCCGTGACGCACGCCGCTGAGGTGGCGGTGAACAGGGGCGTCGAGGAAGTCGGCTTTGCTTCCCGCTCTCCGTGGCGATCGGAAGGCTGAGCAGGAGCGTGACCACCATGATGATGGCGGCGAAGACGATGACCGCCAGTCGGGCCGGGTAGAACCTCGCCGCCCGTGCGATCTGGCTGAGCGGCTCGAAATGCCTGAGCAGGCGACGCAGCCCGGTGGGCTCTGCGCCTGGAAGCGGGGGCCGGACGGGTGGCTCAACGGTGTCGTCGACGCCGCCTGCCCCGGCCGGGTGCTTCTTGTGCCGCTTCCAAGGACGGCCGACAACGCCCACGAGCGGGGCGTGCCAGTGAGCCTGGCGTCGCCTGGCGGCGTGCGGGCCGTGCCCGGATCCGCTGCGGGATCCGCGGCCGGCCGGCTCCTGGGCGCTGTCTGTCTGGGGCACGGTCGCCATTGTGGTCCTGTTGGGGCGGCTTCGTCACGTTCTGCGGCGTGGGGGCGGCGTGTTCTGGGATGCATCCGGGCTGCCGGTGGTGGTTGCCGGAATGGTTCTCGGGTGCGATAACTGCGGTTGCGGCAGCGACAATTGGTGTCCCAGTGTGAAATGCGACGCGTGTGGCGATTGGGGGTCCAGGATTTCCCTGTGCGATGGCTGGTGCGGGGATATATTGGCGGTGTTCCTGCCCCGACGGGGCCACCCGCGACGAACGGACCTCAAGCTCATGGCACCGGGCCTCCCACATCCCCAGCGCCTCCGGCGCCCCTCGTTCCTCACCGTGGCCGAGGTGGCGGCGATGCTGCGCGTGTCCAAGATGACTGTCTATCGGATGGTGCACTCCGGTGATCTGCCCGCGATGCAGGTTGGGCGCTCCTTCCGTGTTCCAGAGCGCGCTGTTCACGAGTACCTGGCTGCTGGGCTGGGTGACTGGGGCCACGACGCGTCGGAGGCATCGGGGTCCCTAGGACCCGCTAGACTCAGGCGGTCACCTGCGTGGTCGGCCGCTGAGCCTCACGCGCCGACCAACCGCCCCATGGCATCAACCCTCGCCGGCCCGCCTCGGCCCGCAGGGAGGGTCTGCGGGCACTACGAAGCGAACTGCGAGGAGATCTCATGGGATCCGTCATCAAGAAGCGCCGCAAGCGCATGGCCAAGAAGAAGCACCGCAAGCTGCTTCGCAAGACGCGTCACCAGCGTCGCAACAAGAAGTGAGGGCGAGCGGCCTGTCCGCGCCTCGGGGCTCCGTGCACACCGCTGGTGTGAGCGGGGCCCCTGCTTGTCTCTCAAGAGGAACTGACCAGGAAGAGCGGAGACCTCCGTTGACCACCGCCCCAGAAGACCGCACCCCATCGATCCGTCAGCTGCACCGCGGGCTGCGACGTCGACCGAGCCGTCGATCGATCCGCGCCTGGCGGAGGGTGACTGCACCGTCCCGCTGAGCGCCGACGTCGACCCTCGGCCTGGCCCGAACCCGTCCAGGCCCTGGCGCACGTGCCCGGGCACCGGCACGCGGCCCACCCGCCTGGCCGAGCCTGACCACCCTGCGCGTGGGCGGCCCGGTGGGCAGCTACGTCGAGGCCACCACCCAGAGCGATCTGACTGAGGGCGATCCGCGAGGCCGACGCTGCCGGCACGCCCGTCCTCGTCATCGGTGGCGGCTCCAACATCATGGCCTCCGACGCCGGATTCGATGGGCTCGTCATCCGCGACGCCCGCGCTGAGGTCTCACTCGTCTCCGACTCGGTGTGCGGCGGTGTCGAGGTCACGGCCACCGCCGGTACCACCTGGGACGACCTGGTGCGTGAGGCCATCACCAGCCAGTGGGCCGGGTTCGCGCCCCTGTCCGGGGTCCCCGGTACGGTCGGTGCCGCCCCTGTGCAGAACATCAGGGGCCTACGGCGCCGAGGTCGCCGAGCTCATCGCCAGCGTGCGCGCCTGGGACCGTCTGCGCAACCGGGTGGTGTGGCTGGCCCTGGGCGAGCTGGGGCTGGCGTATCGCGACTCCCGCCTCAAGCAGTCCCTCACCGACGCCGAGGTCGGCGGTGGGCGCCTGTGGGGGCCGACCGGGCGCTGGGTGGTTCTCGACGCCACCTTCGCCGTGAGGCAGGGCTCCCTGTCCTCTCGCGTCGCCTACTCCCAGTTGGCCGGTGCGCTCGGTGTCGAGCTGGGCGAACGCGTGCCCGAGCGCGAGCTGCGCGAGGCGGTTCTCGAGCTGCGCCGCTCCAAGGGGATGGTTCTGGACGCTTCCGACCACGACACCTGGTCTGCCGGCTCCTTCTTCACCAACCCGATCCTGACCGAGGACCAGGCGGGGAGCCTGCCCGAGGACGCCCCTCGTTTCCCGGTCACCGACCACTCCCAGGTGGTGCTCGGTACCAAGGATGCCCCCGTGATCGAGGGCCTGGTCAAGACCAGCGCGGCCTGGCTCATCGATCACGCCGGCTTCACCAGGGGCTTCACCGTGGAGCCGGGTGCGTCGGCTGGGCTGTCCACCAAGCACGTGCTGGCCCTGACCAACCGGGGTGGTGCTTCCGGGGCGGACCTGGCCCGCCTGCGCGATGAGATCGTGGCGGGCGTGCGCGAGCGCTACGGCGTCACCCTCGTGCCCGAGCCCGTCCAGGTCGGTTTCTAGGCTCCCTGCTCGGGAAGCGCATGAGACTCGGGGGCGTCAGCCTCGCTGCTGCCGTTGCTCCCCGTTTCCGGTCTCCGGTCGGGCGTTGCCAGCCAGGCATCCACCTCGGCCAGCCAGGCCCGTTTGGTGCTCGGTGAGGCCAGGGATGCGCGGATCGACCCGCGGGCCAGTTCGGCCAGCTCGGCGTCGTCGCAGCCCAGGGTCCGAGCGATCTCGTACTGGTTGACGAGTCGGGACTGGAAGAGCAACGGGTCGTCAGCACTCAGGGCGATCTGCGCGCCGTGACTCGCGAGCGTGCGCAGGGGGACGTCGTCGGGGCTGCGGTAGACGCCCAGACTTACGTTGGAGGCGGGGCAGACCTCCAGGCTGATGCCCGCGGCGATGATCGCGTCCAGCAGCGCGGGGTCCTCACCGGCGCGCACCCCGTGGCCCCAGACGCGTGGGGGCCGAGTGCGGAGACGACCTCGCGCAGGTGGTCGGGTCCCAGGAGCTCTCCGCCGTGCGGCATGGAGGCCAGACCGCCCCGTCGGGCGATGGCGAAGGCCCGCCCTCACGAAGCGGTCCGTCCGGCGCGCTCGTCGTTGGACAGGCCGAAGCCGACAACCTCGCCGGGCTGGTCCTCGGCGTAGCGCACCGCCAGGCGTGCGAGGGTGCGCGCGTCCAGGGGATGGCGCATCCGGGAGGCTGCCACGATGACGGCCACTTCCACACCGGTCAGGGTCGTGGCCTGCTTGGCGGCGTCGAGGATGATCTCCAGGGCCGGGGTGATCCCTCCGACGAAGGGGGCGTAGCTGGTTGGGTCGACCTGGATCTCCAGGCGTCGTGACCCCTCGGCGGCGTCGTCGAGCGCGGCCTCCAGAACGATGCGGCGCATGACCTCCTCGGTGCGCACCAGGGCCCGGGCGGTGTCATAGGCGCGTTGGAAGCGGAACCAGCCGCGCCGGTCTGCGGGCACGCGCAGGGGGTCTCCGTCCAGGAAGCTGGAGGGCAGGCGGGTGCGCGAGGAGGAGGCCAGCTCGATGAGGGTGTCCAGGCGCATCGATCCCGTGAAGTGCAGGTGCAGGTGCGCCTTGGGGAGGGTGGCGAGGTCGCGCATAGGTGGATTCTTCCACGCGTCCGACGATGACTTCGTCCGCGACGCCCCTGCGCAAGGCCGGAGGTGCTCTGGTGTCACGATCGGCGACTTTTCCGGGTGGTGCTGAGCGCCCGTGATGGGAGGGGAGTGCCGGGACCTGCGCGGATGAGTGCGGAGGAGGTGGTGAGAGGCCTTCACTCCGACCTAAAAGTCGCCCAGAGTGACATCCGGGTGAATGCCGAGGTGGTGCGTGACCGGGGAGATGATCCTGACCGTGTCACGATCCAGGACCTGGTTGCTGGTGAGGGCGAATGGGTATGTGTCCCTCGCGCTAGGGCCGCCTGATCACGCAGGTGATCGCGGTGCCAGTCCGAAGGCGAGGAGTGATACGCATAGCCATCCGTTTCGACGAGCAAAGCCGGCGAGGCTGCTGGGGTGAGGATATGAGTGCCGTCCGCAGGGCCAGGAACGATCGCCTCCGGATTTCGGCTGAGTACCAGGTCCACCTCTCCGATCCCGTTGACGCTGACTGCCGTGACGGGGTGGTAACCGGCTCGCTTCAGGTCGTGGCGGGCAATCGTCTCCAGCAGGGAACGGGCCGTCGGTTGGGCTTGGGCGAGAAGAGATCTCAAAGGTTTATTTCGAGGGCCTTGTAGTGCGGATGCCAACTGACTGCGTGTCGTGTAGCCGATGCGCAGCGCCGCATCGAGCGAGATGAGTGCATCGAGCTCGTCAGCACAGCGCATGTAGCAGATGAGAGCCTGCTCTACCTCTGCCACTGGTGGCTCGGTGTCCTTGGGGATCAACAGTCCTCTGACGCGGTGGACCACCGTCCGACCGATGGCGTTGGGAACGCGGCTGCGCTGCGCCGGGATGGCGACGTGGAGAATGCCGGGCGATTCCCTGAGCGGAATGCCGTAGTGCTTCAGCGCGTGCCCGCAGGTCATGACGCCTCCCAGCCGGCGGCAGGTGATGACAAGAGTCTCAGCCGATGGCAGGGCCACGACATGATCTGGGGTGGGATGTCAGTACCTTCTCAGACAGCATGCGCGCCATCGTTCTGCGCTCGGATCGCGTGAGGTGCAATGAGGAGAGCCGGGCTGCGCCGTGCCTGGCCAGTAGTCGAGCGCGCAGGTCATCCCGGCGGCCGTCGTCAAACATAGCTAAATGATGGTTAAAACTATCAAAAAACAACAGTCGCGGATTGATGCTGTGGATAACTTCGGATCCTTTGGGACATCGACAGTGCCTTCTGTGTCACGATCGGCGACTTTTCCGGGTGGTACTGAGCGTCCCGTGACAGGAGAGGGAGTGCCGGGACCTGCGCGGATGAGTGCGGAGGGTGTGGTGAGAGGCCTTCACTCCGACCTAAAAGTCGCCCGGAGTGACAGATTCGTCGATCGAACCGGAATCCGTCTTCGATAGTTCCCGCGATTCGTCCCACCGAGCAGAGTGGGGCTGGTGCTTCCGCTGTTGCCGAACACCAGGGGGCGATTTAGCGGCGAACCATCAGGTGCGTGGGGCAGACTAACTCTCATGAACCACTCGTCGGCGTCCCAGGAGCCCGAGGAGGTGGCCCTGCTGACGGGGCCGCGCGCCGCGTCCGTGCTCTCCGCCGCCCTCGCCCCGGCCGGCCAGCGCCTGGCCAGCTGGGAGGTCCACTCGGTCCATCACCGTCCCGGAGCGGGCGTGTCCGTGGGCTACACGGCGGTTGTTGTCGCGCCCAACGGGCGATCCACCACCGAGTACCTGTGCGCCACGACAGCGCGCCTGTCCAACCCTGCACGCCCCGGGCCCTGACCCGGGTGGCTCCCACCGGCGGGGACGGCCCCGCGGTCCACGTGTGGCGGCACCCGGCCGACCCGGAGCTTCCGGGACTGGTGGTCGCTTGCACGCCCTCGCTGCTTTCGGCCCGGATCGGCACTCAGGTCAAGGCCACGATGGTCGCCTACCGGCCCACGCGTCGAGCCGTCGTGCGCGCCACCTTCCCGGATGAGACCACCGCCTACGCCAAGGTCCTGCGTCCGGGCCAGGCACCCTCTTTCGCTCAGCGCCACCGCTTGCTGACCGCCTCCGGCGTGCCCGCGCCCGAGGTCCTGCGCGAGGACCCCGATGGCTTGGTCCTGCTGTCCACCGGTCGGGGCGTGGCACTGTCCGGACTGCTGTCCCAGGGCATGAGCGTCTCACGCAGCGAGCGTGTCTTCCGTGGGCTCATCTCCCTGCTGGACGCTCTGCCGGCCAGCGCCATGCAGCTGCCCGCGCACGCCGCCTGGTCCGAGCGGGCCCGCCACTACGCGCACGCCGCTGCCACGGTCCTGCCCGAGCACGCGGCTCGGGCCCGGGCCGTGGCCGAGGGGGTCGAGCAGCTCATGGCCACCTCCGACGCCGGCCGACCGGTCCCGGTGCACGGCGACTTCATGAGGCGAACGTCCTCATGGAGGGTGAGGCCGTCACCAGCCTGCTTGATGTCGACTCCCTGGGGCCCGGCTATCGCGTTGACGACTTGGCCTGTCTGCTGGGGCACGTGAGCGTCCTGGACCACCTGGCGCCCGCCTCCTACCCGAAGCTGCGCCCCATCCTGGAGACCTGGACCCGCATGGCCGAGCAGCAGGTGGACCCGGTCTCGTTGCGGGCCCGGTGTGCCGGCGTCGTCCTGTCCCTCGTGGCCGGTGCCCGCCGTGAGGACGGCGGCCCGTGGCGCCCCGACGCCGAGGGGCGCCTGGCCCGCGCCGAGACCTGGTTGGCACAAGGCCGTGAGATCCAGGCCCGCCGCGGGGCCCACTGACAATCCCGCAATCCCGCCGGGTGCCCGACTCGAGGCCATCAGAAGCGGATGTGCGACTCCCTGGAGATGGTGAATCCTCGTCCGGTGATCGTGTTCCAGCAGGTCATACCCCTGGTCTGCGAGGTGCACGCGTAGTCGGAGAAGGTCGTGGTCTGCTCGTACTGGAGTGTGTGGAAGGTGTCCCCCGGCTTTCCCAGGTACTCCTCTCCGCAGCGGACCTCGGTTCGGTTGGCGAGCACCACGATGGAGAACTCCCGGTCGGAGCAGTCCTGCATCCCGGAGGAGGCATAGGTCCGCTCCAGGATCGAGCAGCCGACTCCTCGTCATAGAGGACGCAGGAGATGTTCTTCGAAGGGGTTTCCACGTACTGGTAGGAGTAGGTCTTGGTTGATGCGGGAAGAGTCGGGCCGCTGGAGGGTACCGACGCCGCTTCGCTCTCGGTGGTGGCCTCGGTGGACGACTGAGTCGCCTGGTCCGCCGCTGTTCCCTCGGTCGGGGTCGGTGCGGCGCTGACGGACTGGACGGCGTCGGCCTTCGTCTCCGTAGGCTGGCGCCGGTTCGCCAGCAGCATGCCGCCGAGGACTCCGGCTGCAGCGACCACCAGGATCAGAACGACGACCAGTGCGCTCATCAGCCTGGCATGAGAGCTGGAACGAGGCACAGGAGGGTCGAGGGGCGCTGCCGGTGCCGCCGAGGCTGCTAGGGCAGTGCCGGACGCGGGTGTCGCTGCGGGGAGTGTCATGGTCGCTGGAGCCGGCGCGCTCCCCGGAGCTGAAGCCGTCGCCGACGCCGCCGACGAGGCTCCCAGCACCATCGTCTGAGGAGCAGTCTCCACGGGGATCGCGGCGTACGGCGAGATGCTGCTGTAGTCCGCGGTTGAGGCCGAGGGGAGTGCTGCTGTCTCAGCCGTTCTGAGCCCTCCCGATCCGGATGCGGTTCCCGCACTCATCGGAGACGCAGGGGATACCTGAGGCAGGTCGCCCGAGCCCATCTGGAGAATCTGCTCGCGGAGCACCGCGGGGACAGCGGGATTAGCGGCGACGACGGGGCGCAGGTCGGGAAAGGCTCTGGCGAGGTACTCCAGCACCTCGGGCTCTGTACTGGGATCAGTGGCACGACGTTCATCGTCGGACGTGTGAGCAGGCACAAATTGAATGATAAATCCCGCGAGGACCTGGAAGCCCTGTCCCGCAACCACATTGATATCAAACACCGAGCCGGGCATGTTTCGCGGTGCCCCACAGAAAAATCTGTCGGTCTCAGCGAAACATGCCCGGCTCGGGACGAGGGATATGGGGCCTCTCCTACTCGACCTCGGCCAGGAGCTTCTGGATCCGTCCCACGCCCTCGGCCAGGTCGTCGTCACCCAGCGCGTAGGACAGCCGCACGAAGCCGGAGGGCCCGAAGGCCTCACCGGGAACGACGGCGACCTCGGCGTGCTCGAGGATGAGCGCGGCCAGCGTGGCCGAGCTGTCGATCTCGGTGCCGCGCAGCGTGCGCCCGAGCAGTCCTTCGATGCTGGGATAGGCGTAGAAGGCTCCGCGCGGAACGGGCACGGTCAGCCCCTCGATCTGCGAGAGCATCTCCACCATGGTGCGCCGGCGCCGGTCGAAAGGCGGTGCGCATCTGCTCGACGGCGGTCAGGTCGCCGCTGACGGCCGCCAGCGCCGCGCGCTGGGAGACGTTGGCGACGTTCGAGCTCAGGTGCGACTGGAAGTTGGTGGCCGCCTTGATGACATCGCTCGGCCCGATCATCCAGCCCACGCGCCATCCGGTCATGGCGTAGGTCTTGGCCACGCCGTTGAGGACGATGGTCTGATCGGCCAGCTCGGGAACCAGCTTGACGACGTGAGCGGTCTGGGCACCGTCATAGAGGAGGTGCTCGTAGATCTCATCGGTGATGACCCAGATGCCGTGCTCAAGGGCCCACTGGCCGATGGCGGTCAGCTCCTCGGGGGAATAGACCGAGCCGGTCGGGTTCGACGGAGAGCACAGCAGCAGCACCTTGGTGCGCTCCGTGCGGGCGGCCTCGAGCTGGTCGACGCTGACCTTGTAGTCCTGGTCCGCGCCGGCGAAGACCTCCACTGCTGTGCCACCGGCCAGGGTGATGGCCTCGGGGTAGGTGGTCCAGAAGGGCGCGGGCAGAAGGACCTCGTCACCGGGGTCGACCAGGGCGGCGAATGCCTGGAAGACGGCCTGCTTGCCGCCGTTGGTCACCAGGATGTCGTCGGGGGAGACCTCATAGCCGGAGTCGCGCAGCGTCTTGGCGGCGATGGCCTCGCGCAGGACCGGCAGGCCCTTGGCGGGGGAGTACTTGTGGTTGGCCGGGTCCTTCGCGGCGGCGACGGCGGCCTCGACGATGTAGTCGGGGGTGGGGAAGTCGGGTTCTCCGGCGCCGAAGCCGATGACCGGGCGGCCGGCGGCCTTGAGGGCCTTGGCCTTGGCGTCAACGGCCAGGGTGGCGGACGGGGCGATGGCGGACAGTCGGGCGGAAACACGGTGTGTGGGTGCAGGTATCACGCGGCTATGGTCCCACGAGCTGCGAAACCTGCACGTGAAAACGCGCCCGCTGGCAGCTCCGTCCGTCCGTACGTCATGTCGTCTGTGGTGCCTTCGGGGGCGGCGTGGCGCACCCCACGGCTCGCAGTTACCGCAAACGTCTGCTCGTGTGGCAGACTAGAGCACCGCTGAAGGGCAGTGGCGCAATTGGTAGCGCACCGGTCTCCAAAACCGGCGGTTGTGGGTTCGAGTCCCGCCTGCCCTGCTGAGAACGGCGGATCTGTCGGGAGATCCCGTCGGTTTCGTCTTCTCCCCGCTGTGCGGGAACTGGCCTAACCGTCGACCCTGAGGACCCAGATTCATGAGCGAGAGCGCACGCGCCGCGGCAGGCAAGCCGGACAGGAAGCGCGGCTTCGTCGGGCGCATCGCCCTGTTCATCCGCCAGGTCATTGACGAGCTGCGCAAGGTTGTCTGGCCCACCATGAACGAGCTGTGGACATACTTCACAGTGGTCGTCGTCTTCATCGTCGCCATCATGGCCTTCACCGGGGTGCTGGACTTCGCCTTCAACAAAGCCGTCATGTGGCTCTTCGCCTGATCCTCGGCCTCGGCGGCCGCGCCCTCGTGGGTGGGCGGCCGGCCCACTCCTGACCTCGTCTCTCACTGTCGCTGCCCTTCGCGCAGCCCGTTGCCACCTCTCGTCTCACGCCATTGGAAAGCAGGTACACCATGTCTGAGGACGTCTCCTCGCAGACCACCCCCGACGACGCCGAGGTCCTCACCTCGCTCGCCGCCGACGGCGTGGAGGCTGTTGAGACTGACGAGGCCGTCGAGACCGTCGTCCCGGAGGCCGACGACGCCGTCGAGGCTGCTGAGCCGGCCGAGCCGGTCGAGGAGGCCCCCGTCGTCGACCCGCTGGCCGAGTTCCGCCGTCAGATGTCGGCCCTGCCGGGGCAGTGGTACGTGCTGCACACCTACTCCGGCTACGAGCGCCGCGTGGCCACCGACATCATGGCCCGCGCCGAGAACTTCGAGGTCGAGGACTACATCTTCGACGCCACCGTTCCCCATGGAGACGGTCATCGAGATCAAGAACGGCAACAAGAAGAAGGAAGTCTCCCGGGTGCGCATCCCCGGCTACGTGTTCGTGCGCATGGACCTGGACGATCCGGAGACCTCGGACAAGGTGTGGCGCACCATCAAGGACACCCCGGCCGTCACCGGCTTCGTGGGGGACCGCTACAACCCGGTGCCGCTGACCTTCGAGGAGGCCGTCGCCCAGCTCGGCCCCACGCCCGAGGAGATCGCCGCCAAGGAGGCCGCGGCCGCCGAGGCCACCGCGCCCGAGTCCGGCTCCGGCACCCAGATCGCCACCGGTGGTCAGGTCTTCGAGGTCGCCTTCGAGGTCGGCGAGTCGGTCATCGTCACCGACGGTCCCTTCGAGTCCCTGCCGGCCACGATCTCCGAGATCCACCCCGAGACCCAGAAGCTCCAGGTACTCATCTCACTGTTCGGCCGCGACACTCCGGCCGAGCTCTCCTTCACCCAGGTCGCCAAGATCTAAGGCCGGCTCCAAGGAGAGGCTTCCGTCATCCGCCGTGGCCCGACGACGCGTCCTGCGCCGTCGGGCCATCGGTCTCCCGGACCGCTGGACCCGGCGGTGTCAGGGAGCCGCGTATCACAGGCTGCTGTCCCTGTGATACCGCGCACCGGGCGCCCTGTGCAGCTCCGCAGAGGGCTACGATGAGCGCTTGTGCGTGCGCATGCACCCACGGCTGCACGGCAGGCGTGCAGCACATCCGGACAAGTAAGAAGGACCCATTCCTATGGCCCCTAAGAAGAAGGTCGCCGGGCTGATCAAGCTCCAGATCCAGGCCGGCCAGGCCAACCCCGCTCCGCCGATCGGCCCCGCCCTGGGTGCCCACGGCGTCAACATCATGGAGTTCTGCAAGGCGTACAACGCGGCGACCGAGTCGCAGCGCGGCAACGTCATCCCCGTGGAGATCACCGTCTACGAGGACCGCTCCTTCACCTTCATCACCAAGACCCCGCCGGCCGCCGAGCCTCATCAAGAAGGCCGCGGGCGTCCCCTAAGGGATCCGCCACCCCCACACCGTGAAGGTGGCCTCCCTGACCCAGGCTCAGGTGCGTGAGATCGCCGAGTCCAAGATGCCCGACCTCAACGCCAACGACGTCGAGGCCGCCGCCAAGATCATCGCCGGCACCGCCCGCTCCATGGGCATCACCGTCGAGGCCTGAGGGCACTCGCCGGCCCGCCGGCTCTCTCAAACTCAACCCCATACGAAACCGTGGAAGGGCCTCGCGCGGCCCGAACACCACGACTGCAAGGAGAAGCAGATGACCAAGCGCTCCAAGGCCTACCGCGCCGCGGCTGAGAAGATCCAGTCCGGAGTCCTCTACACCCCGGCCGAGGCCATTCACCTGGCCAAGTCCACCTCCATCACCAAGTTCGACGCCACCGTGGATGTCGTCTTCCGTCTGGGAGTCGACCCCCGTAAGGCGGACCAGATGGTCCGCGGCACCGTGTCCCTGCCGCACGGTACCGGCAAGACCGCCCGCGTCGTCGTCTTCGCCCAGGGCGAGCGCGCCGAGCAGGGCCCTCGCCGCCGGCGCGGACGAGGTCGGTGGCGACGAGCTCATCGAGAAGGTCGCCAAGGGCTACACGGACTTCGACGCCGCCGTGGCCACCCCCGACCTCATGGGCAAGGTCGGCCGCCTGGGCCGTGTTCTGGGCCCCCGCGGCCTCATGCCCAACCCCCGCACCGGCACCGTGACGATGGACGTGGCCAAGGCCGTCTCCGACATCAAGGGTGGCCGTATCGAGTTCCGCGTGGACCGCGCCTCCAACCTCCACTTCATCATCGGCAAGGCCTCCTTCTCCGAGGAGCAGCTGACGGAGAACTTCCAGGCCGCCCTGGAGGAGGTCCTCCGCCTCAAGCCCTCGACCTCGAAGGGCCGCTACATCCTCAAGGCCACCATGACCACCACCATGGGCCCCGGCATCCCGATGGACGTCACCAAGGCCTGAGGCCCTTTTCCTTCACAACGGCGTCGGCCGTCTCCTCACGTGGGAGGCGGCCGACGCCGTTCTTTGTCTTTGCTCCGCCTGGGGTGTACGGGGAGTCCCCGGGGACTGCACGGGGACTACACGAGCCCTCCACAGGGGCAACTGCCCATGGTCCGGGGGCGCCGTGCTGGCTACGGTGAAGGTGTCGGTGGAGCACCGGATGGGGGAGGGGAGTGGAAAGCCGGTCGTCCCCGTCCTTGTCTCTCCCTCTCGCAAGGACGGGGACGACCTCTCCGCCCCGCGGTGGGTCCGGATGCGCCTCAGCTGTTCTTGATGGGGATGTTGGTGAGGCGGTAGGCGGTGCCTTTGGGTGAGTACTTTCCTTCGGGGTGGTCGAGGGTGATGGTGTCGCCGCCGGGGTCGGGCCAGATGGTGCAGATGGTGGTGGTGCCGGTCTTGAGGTGGTCGGAGATGTTGAGCTCGGTCAGGGGGAGGTGGTGTTCGGCGTCGGCGTCGAGGTAGTCGGCGGGGAAGATGCGCTCACCGCCCGCGATGAGGGTTAGGCCGTCGCTGGCGTTGAAGGTTGGTAGGGCGCTGCCGTCCTCGTCGCGTTGGTTGGCTAGGAGTGTCTGGGGGTCTTCGAGCAGCGGGTGGAGCGGTGCGCCGGTGGAGCCGTCTTTGATGGTGCAGGTGATGGTGCCTAGGAGGTAGCCGTCTTGGCGGGTGAGGTGGTCGAGGGTGATGGTGACCTTTCTGCTGGTGTCGGTGTCTTTGGAGGTGAGGGTGACGCCCTTGGAGCCCTTGGCGACGGGGCCTTGGGGGTCCGGCAGCTTGCCACCGCCGCTGCCGCTGCCGTTGCTGGGGGTGGCGGTGGTGTTGCTGTCCTTGGGGTTGGTGCCGCCGGTGGGGGTGAGGGTGATCTCGACTCTGCGGTTGGCGGCTCGGGCCTCGTCGGTGGTGTCCTTGACGCGGGGCTCGGACTCGCCCTTGCCGGTGGTGGTGGGGTTCCACTTGTCGAGGTCGGTGAGCTGCTGGAGCTTGGTTTTGACGGCGTTGGCGCGTTTGTCGGAGAGGGTCTGGTTGTAGGCGTCGTCCTGGACGTCGTCGGTGTGGCCCACGATGGTGAGTGTGCCGCCGTCGGGGTACTGGTCCAGCTGGTCGGCGACGGTCTGCAGCTGGGTGTCGGCGGCGGGGGTGAGGTCGGCGGAGTCGGAGGCGAAGGTGACGTCTGATGCGAGGGTGACGGTGACGTCCTTGCTCGCCGGTGTGGGTGCTGGTGGAGTCGTCCAGGGCGCGGGTGTAGCGCTCGATGGTCGCGGGCTTGGCGAGCTCGGTGGCTGCGTCTGGGAACTGGTCGAGGTTGCTGCTGGCGGCGTCCAGGTCGATGCTGGCTTTCTTGGCGGCGTCTGCCTCCAGGACCGCGACGGTGGTGAAAGCCGGTCATGGGGACCATGACGGTCACGGTGTCGGTGTCGACCTTGCCGAAGGACAGGTAGGAGGTGGTTTTCTCGCCGGGGGTGATCTCCAGGTATCCGTCGTCGGCGCCGCTACCGTCGGTGGCGCTCCACACGCGCCCGGAGCCCAGGTCGAGGAGCTTGACCAGGGAGGCACCGGTGCCGGGGCGATAGATGGACGGGGTCCCGAGGTAGCTCGAGATGTTGAGCTTGTTGTCCTCTGTGTCGGAGGAGTCGGTCTTGACACGGTCGATGGAGGCGTCGTCCTTGGCGCGGGTCAGCTCCAGGGCCATGATCGAGGTGGTGTCGTTCTTGCGGATGACGGGGGAGACTCGTACCGCGACCTTGTGGCCCATGATGTGGGCGTCGAGCTTCTGCCAGTCGGTGCTACCCGCCTTGGCCTTACCTTTGGCTGAGGCTGATCCGTTTGCCGAGGCCGAGTCCTTGGCCTTCGACGCACCCGGCAGATCGCATCCTGCCAGCACCGGCAACCCGACCCCCGCCAGGACCGAGAAGGCCACGAAAGACCGACGGGACTGCGTTGTCGAAGAAACACTAAGCGAACGGAAGAATGCAGAGACCACAAGAACTCCTAGGCGAGGCCGACAGAATTACTCGAAACAGAGCGTAATCAGAACGTAAATGCACTTGCAAGAGGGGCTCCCCGTGTACTACCCATCGCTCCATGGGGAGTCCCCAGGGGCTTTGGATAGTCCATGGGGACCCAGGTATATCCGTGTACTACACGTTCTCTCCCCGTGGGAGCCTCCCCATTTCTCGGATGAGGAATGCTGCTTAGAGTTTTTGCATTCCTCAGGTCGAGGTGGCCTGAGCACTAGCAATGGAGGTTCCATCATGATGACTGTTTCTCGGCGAGTTCTGGCCGTTGTGAGTGCCGTCGGTCTGACGGTCACCTTGGCGTCCTGCGATCTGGGAGGTGGCTCAGACTCGAAGGACTCGGGTGCGTCGACGTCGGCATCGGCGCTGAAATCAGCGCAGGCCGGGGCGAGTGGTAATGGCGGTAACGGCGCGGTCAGTGAGTCGCATACCACCAGTATTGACGGCAAGGCTGGAACCGTCTCTCTGAATTCCGTCTCTGGAACAGGAACGACGGTAACCGTCATGTTCTCCGTGACGAATAATGACAAGAAAAATGACATGTGGATCTATGACTCATTCTCCGACGGAGATGACTCGGTTCCTCAGCCCAGCGGAAAGGCGAGCCCGGGAGGGAGTACGAACAACGCCGACGGCCTGACGCTCATTGAGCCGTCCTCCTCAAACATTTACCGGGTCTCCTACGACTCCCAAGGGGGTTGCCTGTGCTCCAACGACCTCGCGGAGTACGTCAAACCCGGTCAGACGATCGCGCTCCAGGCGACCTTCTCCGGTGTCCCGGCGGACGCCAAGAGCGTCACCGTCACCATTCCGAACGGCGGAACCTTCAACAACGTGGCGGTGGCCCGATGAGGCAGCAGGCGCATGAAGCATGGGCAAGGGCTGCGAAGTGTCGCCCTCGGCCTGGGGTGCGTGCCGCGGCGGCTGTCGCCGTGTGCGCAGCATCGTGGTCGGTTTCAGCTGGAGCTGTGGCCCTACCTGTCGCACCGCAAGCGGGCCGCCCGGTGGCGGCTTCGAGCAACAGCGCCACAGCCGATCCGTCAACGATCGTCAAGCAGCCGAGCAGCGCGGGGCCGGGCAATCCTCGGGTGGTCCAGACCGTGGACCGCGTCATCATCCCGGTGTCGCGCTCGAGCAGCTCGGACAGCGCGGTCACCTACTCCTCGGATGGGAAGACGACTGTGGCCTCATTGTCTGGTGATGTCACCTTTGATGTCGACTCGGCCGCGCTGACCGACCGCGCCAAGCAGGTGCTCGACGAAATCGTCAAGCGCTGGAACGGCAAGCCGCCGGCCACGGTCACCGTGGTGGGGCATACGGATTCCGTTGCCGACGACGCTCATAACCAGACGCTCTCCGAGCAGCGGGCGAAGGCGGTCGCGGACTATCTGACCTCCAAGGTCCCATCCCTGAATGTCCAGTCCTCCGGCAAGGGGGAGAGTGAGCCGGTGGCCTCCGAGACCAATGCGGACGGCAGTGTCAATGAGGCCGGCAAGGCCGCCAACCGCCACGTGGACGTGCGCTGGGGGTGAGGCGGGGCACCTCGAACAGTCAACGCAGCTCGATCCACTGGCCCACGGTCGAGATCTGATCACTGGTGATCTTCTCTCCTGAGAAGTCCACGAGGCAGATCTTTGACTTCTGGCTGATGGCCCAGAGGGAACCCTTCTTCTGGTAGGGCCAGGTGATCTGGTACTGCTGCTGCGCCAGGATGATGGATCCGTTAGTGATGGCTGTTCGAGAGCCAACGGGCTCATATCCGCGGGTGACGGCTCGGGCTGCGTTCATCGCGAGGTTCAGTGCCTGATAAGCATCCGTTGTCTCAATGGACTGGGCCGTCATGAGGATGGCCGACTTGTCTGACGGGTCGGTCCACGTGGTACCCCAGATGCCGGACTTAGCCACCGACCGATCCCAGCCCTTGGGCACGGCGAGAAGTAGGCCGCCGTCCTCAAGGCGGTCCCAGTCGCCCCCCGGACCTGGATGCTTTGCGAAGGAGCAACTGGCAAGAAGAGCTGCGGTGCCAACCGTCGAGGCTGTCAGAAGAGCGCGTCGTCGTTGGATGGTCATTGTTGCTGCCTCGTCAGGGTCAGAGAGCTCTCAATGCCGTTGCGAAGGCCGTCATCCGGGGTGCTACTCAGAAGAGTGACGGTGCCGGTCCCCACCTTTGAGGCGAGCAGCCAGGTCCACCCCAGCCAGGATGCTGTAGGGCCCCAGTAGAAGGCGATTCTCTCGGTGGCGGGCTTATCCCCGCTGGCCTCCCAGGAGATCCGGCCGATCTCCGAGTAGTTCTCGAAGCGGTAGGAGCTCATGAGGTTGATGGTTTGCCTGATGCCGTCGGCGGTGGTGCTGGCGTCGACGCCGGAGAGCAGAACCCGATGCTCGATGTCGTTGCTGGAACCCTGCTTGTCATAGGAGACGGTGTACGGGGCCCACCCACTGCGCCGAGTGGGTCCCTTGAGGGAGGCGAGCAGACTGAGGGAGATTCCGGAGAAGTTAATGCTGGACCAGTCCTGGGGAGCGTCTTGTTGACTCTTGGACGGGGAATGCGGTTGCTCCACAGCCCCGACCGAGGTCATTCCTGAAACGGGTGTCTTATCTGGTGACCTGTTGCATGAGGCGACTGCACTCAAAGAGGCGATCCCGCCTGCGGCCATGAGGAGACGGCGCTTCATGAGGCATTCACCGTCAACGATGAGAGGACGGAAGACATACGGTCCAGGCTCTCCTTGTTCTTGGGGTCCGCGAAGACGTAGACGCCGTAGCTCTCTCCACCTGGGCCATCGACGATGATCCCCGAGCACGTGATGGGAACCTCGGCGGTCTTACGGTCCTGCAGCCATGGCGGGATCGTCTTGACCTGCCAGTCCAGACGGTTTCCTCCGGTTCCTCCAGGAACCTCAGTGGGAGTGATCTTCGGTTGAATGGACTGGGCAGCCAGCGCCTGCTGCTCTGCGGACAGGATGCTTGCCGCTGGTTTGGCGCCGGCGGCGTAGTACTCGACGACAACCGTCAGAGGAATGCTGCCTCTGCTGTCGTAGTAGGTCTGTTGCATGCCGTCGTCGTAGGTCGTGGTGGCCTCCGTGATGGCGTCCGCGGGCACCTGGAGCATGAGACTGCCTTGAGGAAGAAGCATCATGTTCGATGACGTCACGGCCGAGCCGTCTGATGCCGTCGATTGGGATGCTGAAACGGAGGTGGCGGTTGGTGCGGCGCTGGAGTCCGAGGCGCCGCTCTGGCCACAGGCACTCAGCGCGGCTGCGGCGCCTATCACCACCGCAGCAGCAGTCGCTCTTGCAGGAGTCTTCATGCACTGTCCTTGCGTTATCGTCGGGCGTCTCAAAGAGGAATCGGCTAGTGGGTTTGACTTGCCAACTGCTTCCGGTCTTTCGTGAGCTTGTCGGTGCTCCAGGAACCGGAGAGAGCATCAACGCCGCCGTTATCAGTGATCGCTGCGCCGTTGACAACGAGCTGCTTGGTGCTCGCTTTGGTAGCAACGACCGCGGCGAATGTGCCACTAGCGGAGGAACTCGGTGGATCACCTACGGACAATGAGGCTGCGGGGACGTTGACTGTGCCCGACGAGAGCAGGACGGTTGTGGCGTAGCTGGTGGCGAGATCGCGATCGGATCCGCTGAGTACTGAGACGTCAAGTGTTGTGGTGACCACCGTCGTGACTGCCGTGCCCGCAGAGACTCCCAGAGATGCTGCCGTTGGCAGATCCCTCGGTGACATGAGTGAAGGTCATCTTGTCGAGGTCGCCCCCGGAATCATAGGAGAGAGCGACGTTACCCAGGCAGATACGCTGACCCGCGGGGGGAGAGGCGATGCCGAAGCTGTTCCATGCCGAGTCGACTTCCTGGCTGTGCTCTGGAACCGGGACGTCGGCCTTGTAGGAGAGCGTGTGGTTGACCGCGCCGGTTCCATCGGGCTCTGCAGAGGTTGTCCGGCGGTACGTGATGTTGCCGCCAATTGTCAGGATCGGGTACGTGACCGAGGACTGGGACGCTGCTGCGTTGTCGGGGGCGTTGCCCGACGACGTCTTGCCGACCGTCAGCCGTCCCGCTGATGACTCGACTGTGGAGTCGGGTTGCGTTGCCGCAGAAGGGTGAGAGTGCTTGACTCGGCCGGCCCCCGCGTTCTCCGCCTGCTTGGTCCTCGGCGGTGAGGACGATGGGCAGGAACGCTGGCTGGAGCACTGGGACGTTGCTCGCTCAGCCCGTGCGTCAGTGACCTGCGTGGTCACCGGGTTGGTCCCGGAACCTTTCGCGCTGTATCCACTGGACAGTGACCGTGTGGTGCTGATGCTCTGTTTCGCCCCTGAGTTGAGGACTGCGGCAGCCGGTTGGACGGTACTGACTGAGATACCGACGAACAGTGTGAGGGCGACTGCCCTTGCCAGTTGGGGAATGTGGGAACGGCGGCGCACGGAGTGCGTCCTTTCGGTGAGGCGACAGGTGCAGAGCGGTGTCATCGGGGTCGATACCGTTATCTATCTGAGACTTTACGGACAGATATGCGCCAGCGCCAACGTTTGTGGAGATCGGTCTCTCTCAGGGCAGGTCATAGCGCCTTCGGGACGATGGCCCGCTGCTCTGGAGTCCAGAGCTCAGGCTGACACTAGGCGGGTGGAGACCTTGGCCTTCTTGCTCATCCCCGAAGGCGCCTTGAAGGGAGCCGGCTTGGCATCCTTCTTCTGATGAGGGGTCTTGGCCTGCGGACGCCTGGTCACGCACTTTCCATTGATCTCGAAACCTACCTGGCCGCTGCTAAGGCATGCACCATCCTCAAGCTCGATCTTCGCAGTCGAGGTTGCGGTGAGCCGCTGGTTAGTACCAGTTACGGCGGAGTTCGTACGGACGGATACGGTGACGGTGCCGCGCGCTGTGTCCACGGAGTATGCCGTGAGCGTGGCCCCGTCCATCGAGGCATAGCGCTCCGCTGCTCGCTTGGCTCCTGGACCGGCGAAGGATCCGAGTCCTCTGCCGGCATTGCTCCAAAGATCGTCCTCGCTGGTGGCGTCCACGGCGTTTCCGTAGGTCGACTCGATGGAGTCGCCCCAGGCTCGTGCTGCCGCCAAAGCAGCTGCGTCTGCCGCGTTACTGGCATCGCGACGGTGCAGGATGGCGTCTCCCAAGGCCAGTCATGAGAGTCAGTGCCACGAGTGCGACAAGTGCTGCGGCAACACTGACGTAGGGCAGGATACTGCCGCGTTCAGTGGTTGCCGGTCCGGATGGAAACCACGCGGTCTTACGCAGAATACGAGACATGGTGCCGCTCAGCTGTTCTTGATGGGGATGTCGGTGAGGCGGTAGGCGGTGCCTTTGGGGGAGTACTTGCCTTCGGGGTGGTCGAGGGTGACGGTGTCGCCGCCGGGGTCGGGCCAGATGATGCAGATGGTGGTGGTGCTGGTCTTGAGGTGGTCGAGAAGGCGTAGCTCGGTCAGGGGGAGGTGCTGGCCGGCGTCGGCGTCAAGGTAGTCGGCGGGGAAGATGCGCTCGCCGCCCGCGATGAGGGTTAGGCCGTCGCTGGCGTTGAAGGTTGGTAGGGCGCCGCCGGACTCGTCGCGCTGGTTGGCCAGGACTGTCTGGGGGTCTTCGAGCAGCGGGTGGAGCGGTGCGCCGGTGGAGCCGTCCTTGACGGTGCAGGTGACGGTGCCCAGGAGGTAGCCGCCGTGGCGGGTGACGTGGTCGAGGGTGATGGTGACTTCTCCGCTGGTGTTGGTGCTCTTGGAGGTGAGGGTGACGCCCTCGGAGCCCTTGGCGGCGGGGCCCTGTGGGTCCGGCAGCTTACGTTGCCGCTACTGTTGCTGGGGGTGGCGGTGGTGCTGCTGTCCTTGGGGAGGTGCCGCCGGTGGGGGTCAGGGTGATCTCGACTCTTCGGTTGGCGGCTCGGGCCTCGTCGGTGGTGTCCTTGATCTTGGGCTGGCTCTCGCCCTTGCCGGATACGCTGGTCTTCCACTTGTCCAGCTTGGTGAGCTGCTCGAGCTTGGTTTTGACGGCGTTGGCGCGTTTGTCGGAGAGGGTCTGGTTGTAGGCGTCGTCCTGGACGTCGTCGGTGTGGCCCACGATGGTGAGTGTGCCGCCGTCGGGGTGCTGCTTGAGCTGGTCGGCGACGGTCTGCAGCTGGGTGTCGGCGGCGGGGGTGAGGTCGGCGGAGTCGGAGGCGAAGGTGACGTCTGCTGTTGAGGGTGACGGTGATGTCCTTGCTGCCGGCCTGGGTGCTGGTGGAGTCGTCCAGGGCGCGGGTGTAGCGCTCGATGGCGACGGGGTCGGCGAGCTCGGTGGCGGCGTGGGATGACTGGTCGATCGCGGTTTGGGCGGTGCTCAGGTTGACCTTGGCCTTCTTGGCGGCGTCCGCCTCCAGGACCGAGACGGTGGTGAAGCCGGCCATGGGGACCATGACGGTCGCGGTGTCGGTGTCGACCTTGCCGAAGGACAGGTAGGAGGTGATGTTCTCGCCGGGGGTGAGGTCTAGCAGTCCGCCGCTGCCGTTGATGGCGCTCCACACGCGTCCGGAGTCCAGGTCGAGGAGCTTGACCAGGGAGGCGCCGGTGCCGGGGCGGGAGATTGATGGGACTCCCAGATAGTTTGAGATGTTGAGCTTGTCGCTGATTCCGCTGTAGGAGCTGGCGTTGACGGCGTCGATGGAGGCGTCGTCCTTGGCGCGGGTCAGCCTCAGGGCGATGATCGAGGTCTTCTCGTCCTGGCGGATGACGGGGGAGACCTCCACGGTCACGTTGTGGCCCATGATGTGGGCGTCGAGCTTCTGCCAGTCGGTGCTACCTGCCTTGGCGCTGGCTGAGGCTGATCCTCCGGCCGTGGCTGAGGAACCCGATGGTGAGGCGGATCCACCTTTGTCCTTCGACACCCCCGGCAGGTCACAGCCCGCCAGCACCGGCAACCCGATCCCCGCCAGGGCCGAGAAGGCCACAAAAGACCGACGAGACGGCACTGAGGACGAGGACATGGACGACATAAGAACTCCTTGATAAAAAAAGCAAGAACTTCCTCACCAGAGCTAGGAAGCCCTGATGAGGAAATCCCATGAGGTCGGACAACTCAAATAACGGTGCCTGTTAGCCGCCGAGCTCTGCGATCGCTTTCGCAATCTTTTGAATAATGATCTCTCCGATGGTGCTTCCCCCAGATCCAGCCACTGAAATGACGACGCCGATAATCGCAGCGGCGACGAGGGCGATGCCGGCGTACTCGACCATCGTCTGGCCTCGTTCGCCATCGCGAAGGTTGACCCAGGCCTGCTGGAGACGAACCTGAAGGCGGAGCAGTGCGTTGTTGTTCATGATGACCTCCATCACTGAGTGGCACCGTAGTGATGCCTCATGTCTTTGACGGTCTTCAAGTTAGGGGGGTGCGCGCCCTGTCAGGTAGGGGCATGCGCCCTGTCCTGTGGCCTACTGGCTGGCAGGTGGTGACAACCAGACGGCGATCGCCTCGGCGCGGCTGTGGACGTGGATCTTGGGGTAGGCACTATTGAGATAGTTTTTTACTGTTCGTTCCGAGAGAAATAGTTGCTGGGCGATCCTGCTGTTGGACATGCCGGTCGCAGCAAGGTCCAGGATCTCGGCCTCCCTCTCCGAGACCTGGTCTCGCAAAGGGTTGTCTGGGGCCTCTTGAGCGTGGGTGTTGAGCATGACGTCCGCTGCTTCCCTGCCGAGAACCAGGCCGCCGCTGCGGCAGTCTCAATGGCGCCGGCTACCTCGTTGATGCCCAGTTGACCGTGGACCAGATAACCGCGTGCCCCCGCGTCAAGCGCCTGGCGAATGCTGGCGGGATCTCGATTCGAGGTGAGCATAATGACCGACGCGTCGCTGGCAAGTTCTGGAAGGATCTCAAGCCCGCTGCGTCCCGGGGGCATAGAGATATCGAGGAGGATAATGTCAGGGGAGTGCGCATGATTCGCCTCGAGTGCGGAAAAATGCGTCGTCCGCTTCGATGACCTCATGCACGGCGTCGATGCGGCTGAGGACCGAGCGAAGTCCGAGTCGAACAATGGCATTGTCGTCAACGACCATGACCTTCATGTGCTCTTCTCCTTGCTGTTGCCAAGTGAATCAATGGGGACACGAAGATGGATGCGTGTTCCATCGGCAAATTCAGGGGGTGAGTCAATGGAAATGTGGCCATCTAGAGACTCGGCGCGCTCTATCAATCCGGTAAGTCCATAATGACCTTCCTGGTTGAGTTCGCTCACTCTATTGTTGAGACCAATACCGTCGTCGTAGATATCCAGATGAAAGTGTGTTTTGTCGTAGAAAAAATCGGCATTTACTGATGTGGCTTGAGCGTGTTTCTCGACGTTAGTGAGAATCTCACCCACAATTCGCTGAAGTTGCCACATCGCCTCAGTTGAACAAGGCATTTGAGGTTGTGATTCAATTCTGTTTGTAGAGACTGCAATGCCAGTGCGCGCGCCCCACCGGTTTACTTCCTCAGTGAGTGCCCCAATGACGTCTTCGTCGCCGCCGGAACGCAGGCCGTCAAGAACGAGTCGCGCTTCTCTGCTTGCCTCGTCCGCAGACTCGAAGATCAGGTGGCTGAGCTGAGCGTCGGGGTGATGCTCGGAGGCGAGAGAACTGTCCAAGGTCTCGGCGAGCATGCGAATGCCGTGAACGCTCTTCGCAAGCGAGTCGTGCAGGTCTCGAGCGATGGTGAGCCGTTCGGCAAGGGCGCGTTCCTCGGCTCTTGCGAAGGCGGCTTCGGTGGAAAGCCGACTGATTTCTGCGAACTGGCTGTTTAAACGGTTGCCGAGAAGGATGCTGATAAAAATCCCTGCAACCATGGTTGCTGCAACAACAGTAGGAAGGGGACGTGTTGTGAAGTTTGAGGAGTGCAAGGGACAGGGTGACGCCAACGCTCCACAGTGATGCCCAGAACGCCTGGCTTACGAGGCCGATGAGCACTGAGGATGCGATGATGTAAGCGAGAGAAAGAGGAGACCGCCAGAAAATATGGTGGGAAGAGTGGTGACGACGATGCAAGTAACTACTAGGTCGGAACATAAATAAATCCAGTTGCCAACAATGAGGTGTGGGTACTTTTCGAAACGTTTCTCAGAGTTACCCAGTTGACTACGAGACCTAGTATTGGCGCTGCGACGGGGGTCCGGCCAGTATTCGAAGCAATAATCCCGAGTTCGCTGGCTAGGATGAGTCCGAGCCGTATGTCGCAGATCAAACCGACGGCGGTGAAAAGGGTGTGATGTTGAATGGAACTGGAGGTGAGTTGTGAGTGTCGAGCGTCAAGTATCGGCATGTTATCCACCAAACAATCTTGCGATTGTCTCCCAGTTGGCGAATATCATCCCTCCGAGCATGAGAATCATGGCACCTGGAACCATGGTGGTCGTGGCGACGAGTGCCACCTTGGGCTGCGCCTTAGCTGCAGCGCGGCGGACCTGCTGTGCTCGTTCGCGTCGAATCTCCTTGACAATTGAAGCGAGAGCATCACCGATCGGGGTGCCTAATTCTTCGGACTGGAGGAGTGCTGTAACGAAAATTATCGATGTTATCGGAGCGGCAGCGTTCCTTGGTGGCGGTAAAAGCGTCGCGCCGTGAAACGCCGAGCCGCATTTCATGAAGCGCCTTACGCATCTCCTCTGCTACAGGACCGTCGAAATGGCTGCAAACGCGCTCGAGTGAGCTGCGAAACGACATGCCTGAGCGCACTGTAATGGCAAGAATATCAAGGAAGTCAGGAAGGTCGCGGTCGATCGAGGCCTGACGCTTCTGAACTGCCTGAAATAACCAAAGGTACATCCATCCCGAGAATACTGCACCAAAAGACAGGCCGTATACTGGGTGTCCCAACAAAGTGAAAATCACCAGAAGGAGAATGCTGAGTGAAATAAAGCCGGCTTCTCGTTGAATGAAGAGGTCGAGACTCAGCCCCTCAGGGTTGCCGGCATTCTTCAGCCGGCGATCAAGAGACTTTAGGTGGGCGGGACCATAGAGTTTGCGAAGGAACTTTTGAGTTTTAATGCCGAGGGTGTCGATGAGTCGAACAAAAGCGCCTCCGCCTGTGGTTGTATGATTTTCTTCTCCACTAATTCCGTACCGATTGGTTCTGTCGTCTCTGATGAGGTGAATTCCGTATGCAGCAAGAAGGACAAATAGTGTTGCTGTAGTGCTGAAAGCAATTGCTGTCACACTAAACCTCCACCCGGGAGACGAGTCTCATGAGCAGTGCGCCGATTCCGAAGCAGAAGAGAGCCGCAAGGAGGACGATGCGTCCGAGCGAACGATGACGCCATATCGTCCAATACTCCAGGCTTCATGACGTTCATGAGAATAACGGCGGTGAGGCCGATGAGGGGAACTAGATAGGCGCTGAAGGCCGAGCCGATAATGGCGGTCCTGACCTCGCGATGCAGTTGCTTGCGGTCTTCGAGCGCGAGGGCGATGTCGTGCAGGGCGCTGGCGAGCGCGCCGCCTGCTGTGGACTGGATGATGATCGTGCGCACGAGGACATTGAGCTCACGTGAGGGCATCCGCTCGGAAAGGTCGGTGAGAGCGCTGTTCAATGACCATCCGAGCGCGAGCTGAGAGGTGGCACGTTTGAGTTCCACGCCCGCGGGCTCGGACATCTCCTGGGCGGCCAGGACCAGGGCGCGTTCTACCGACATGCCTGCTGAGGTTCCGTTGGACAGAACTCGAGAGACCTCGGGGAGCTGGGCGATGAATCGTTCGACCCGTTGGTCCCTGCGTCGGCGCAGCCACCGGAAGAACAAAACTGGGATGAGAGCGGCAAAAATGCCACCTGCGATTTGTCCAACGACAAGGCGTGAGAGGAAAAATGTCCCAACGGTCACCCCTGTGAGAATAAGCTCCGTGATCGCGACATCCCAGGTCAGCCCAGCGCTGGAGATCCTGTTCCGCAGCGGCTTGCTGAAAGGGAGTCTGCGAAGGAGAGTAGAAGAGCACTTCCTGCGGTTCCTCGCTGAGTGATTTCTGTGGCTCCGAGGCCTTGTGCGAGTTCGGCTGTGCGCCCCGCGTTAGCGGACAAAGTGATGAGTGCGGCACTCCCGATGAGGAGGGTGGCGGCGCCACTGATGTAGATGAGAAGGACATTGCTCATGATGCCGTCTCCTCCACAAGAAGGCCTGCTGGGAGTCGTAGGCCGTGTTGATGAACTCTGTCCGCCATGGCTTGAGAAATGCCGCGGAACTCGAAATGTCCTTGATCACGCTGGGCGGTATGAACGTATCGCATCATGAGCGAGGTCGTATAGCTTTCGCGGCGTCGGGAGGTCACAGCTTCAATAGTGCTGACCCTCCTCATGCCGGTGGAGTCGCGTTCCAGCTGGATAATGACGTCGATGGCACCATTGATCTGATCTCTGACGGTCTCGACTGGGAGCGTGACATCGGACATGGAGGACAGCGTCTCCAGGCGGCTCAGCGCGTCGGTGGCGGAGTTGGCGTGCACGGTGGTCAGTGAGCCCTCGTGACCGGTGTTCATCGCCTGGAGCATGTCAAGTGTCTCGCCTCCACGGACCTCGCCAACAATGATGCGATCCGGGCGCATACGCAGTGAGTTTCTCACTAGGTCGCGAATCGTCACTGTCCTGCGCCCTCGGTATTGGCTGGACGTGCCTCCAAACGAACCACATGGGGTTGCTGCAGGGACAGCTCGGCCGCATCCTCAATGGTGATGATCCGCTCTCGGTCCGAGATCATTCCGGACAGTGCGTTGAGGAAGGTCGTTTTCCCAGATCCGGTTCCGCCGGAGACGAGAATATTGAACCGAGCGGCCACCAGTGCCCCTAAGAGGTCAGCGGCTTCTTGCGGCAGGCTGTTGCGAGCGACGAGATCGGGAAGGCGGAAGGGCTGAGGGAACCGCCGGATGGTAATGGACGGTCCGTCGAGCGCCAGCGGCGGGATGATGACGTTGACACGTTCTCCGCCGGGGAGGCGTGCGTCGACCATCGGGCTGGACTCGTCCACGCGGCGGTTGACCGAGGAGACGATGCGGTCAATGAGCTGATACAGCTCGGCCTCAGAGGTGAAGCGGGTGGGCACCCGCTCGATTCGTCCGGCCCGCTCGATGAAGACATCCTCCATGCCGTTAACCATGATCTCTGTGACGGAATGATCTGCGATGAGGGGTTCGAGCACCCCTAGCCCAACGGCGTCGTCGATCACTCGCTTGATGAGCCAGGCCCGCTCGCGCGGCGACATGACTGGGCCCTCAAGAGACAAAAGTCGTGAGAGTACCCGCTCCAGGCGGGCGCGCTGCTGGGCCAGCTCTAGCCCGGCGACCTCTTCAAGGTCGATCTCATCCAGTAGCCGGGTTCGGTAGAGCGCCACCAGGTCCTCTCTGCTGCCGGCGGTCTGCTGTCTTCCTCCCTGGGGCTGGGCAACCCGGTCTCGTAGTGCCATCTCAGCCCTCGGGGAAATAGGCCGTACGAGTCACGGTGACGCGTTCACTGGTGATGGACGGGATACCGATCGGAACCCGGGCGGTGACCTGAACACAGTGCCCGGAGCCGCAACTATCCGATACGGACTCCAGGCGTACCCAGTCGGGCAGCGCCTCATGCGCGGCCTGCTCGGGGGAGCGCCCCAGCATTGCTGCGCGAGCGCCGTCTCGGGCGGCTGCGCTGACGGAGGTCACTGTGGAGACGGCGAAGAAGCCCTGAACAAGGAACAGGGTGACCAGGACCAGAATCGGCACGAACCCAATGAGCTCAATATCAAGGACACCTCGCTCCTCATGACGTAGGCGGCTGATCAGGCGCTTTGGGGATGAGGTGAGACGCGCAGGGCGGACGGCTGTGGTTGTAGACGTAGTACTCATCACTTCTCCCAGACGATTCCAGCACTCGCGGAGGTATCCATATCGACAACGGAGAGGACCGGAAGCGTGACGGTCACCCTGTCTGCGCCGGAGCGTGTCACCTTGGTACGTGCGGCGTAGCTGTTGGGCAGACGACTGGTGACTTCCTGCTGCACCTGACCCGGGCTCTTTCCGATGCCGTAGGCGTGGGCCGCCTCATTGGCGGCATGCGTGGCGTACATGTAAGAGACTCCGATGCTGAGTGCCTGGATGCATATCAGAATCACAGCGGTGGCCAGGGCGAAGACCACGGGGAACTCCACCGTGATCTGGCCCCTCTCCGAGCGGCGGCGCTTGCGGCCTCGTCGCGAGGTCTTGGTCGAGCCGTCCGCCATGCTCTGATCGGGAGCGCCGCCAGGGTTTGGCGCCGTTCCGGTCACGATGGCACCGGCGATGGACTGGGCGGCCTTAGCCATGGCGGGAACCCTTGACGTCAGCAGAGTGTTGGAGTTGACGGCCATCTCGATCTGAGCCGTCAGGTCGGGAATGCTGGCGGCCAGTGCCACTCCTGTCATCTTCGCTGCGGTAGCCGGCTGGATCTCACGCTGCCGACTGGTCAGTTGACTACCAGTCCGAAGGGGCGTCCACGGGCGATATCGAGGCGGTCGAGCGCGTCGTTCAGCCTGCGTACCGAGCGCAGGGCCGGCGCATCGGGGGTTGCGACGATGAGGGCTCGGTCGGCGGAGTCGAGCCCCATGGCCAGGATGTCGTCAAGCCGGTTGCCGCAGTCCAGGACCACGTGGTCGAACTGGTAGCGCAGCATGGTGAGGATCTGACGCGTGGCCGACTCCGTCAGCGTCTCACCGGTCTCGCCCCTGTTCCGGGGCGGGCAGGGAGGGCGATCCCGCCGGGGAGGGATACATGACCTCGGAGATCTCCCGGGCGCTGACCTCTGCAGCGATGTCAGCCAGGTCGGCGATGGACCGGCGCACCGAGATCCCGGTCATGGCGGCGAGATCACCACCGCGGACATCGAGATCCACCAGGCAGGTACGAGCGCCCTGAGCGAGCTGTGCGGCAGCCATGAGGGCGACGGTCGAGGTGCCTACACCCCCCTTGGCGCCGACGACGGCGGTGATCGTGCCCTGGCGACGTGCAGTGATCTCCTCCCGGCTTGAGGCCTCGCTGCGGACCGCGCGCGACCACGCCAGGACCGGGAGCAGACGGTTGGAGACCTCCTCGAGGGACAAAGGCAGCGCCAGCACGGTCCGTGCTCCGGCGTCCATCGCTGCCACAACGCTTTCGGAGGTACGAGTCCGGCTCAGCAGAACAACGGGAATGAGTGGGTAGGTGCGGGAGAGCTCTTGAACAGTGGGCAGGGCGATGCGCCCCTCCAGCGCCTCGTCGACCAGAATGCACGATGTGACGTCCGGTTCCAGAAGCTCTCTCAGCTTCTCAGGTGATGTGACAGTACGGACTTCGCCAAGTCCCTCAGCCTCGGCCATAGCCGCCAGTACCTGCTGGCGGGTCTCCTCATGATCGGTTACCAGGTACTGCATCAGCTTGCTCCTTGGGCAGGAGTTCCGGGATTGGCGGAGTACTCGGGGGTCTGTGCGCTCCCCTGGTCACCGTCGCGGCGCAGAAGGAGACGGACCTTCTTTGAGAAGCTCTCGGCGTAGGCGAGCTTGAGCGACTGCTCAGGCGTCAGCGAGAAGGTCACCGGGACGCTGTCCTTCTCCTCGGAGAAGTTCCCGTTCTCGTCCTTGTCCTGCACCTTCGTGGTCACACCGACCTCGGTGATGAGTGCGTTCTGAATAATGATCTCCGCCTTCTGCGCCTTGGTGTTGGGATCTTCCACCGTTGAGACGATGTCGACTCGAGATCCCGGAGTGACCTTGCCGGCGACGCCGGTCTCGGCGTCGATCATGATCGACACCTCGCGATATCCCTCCGTCAGCTGCGGAGGATCCTGAAGCATGCTGGTCTGCAGCACCGCGCCCTTGTTCAGGGTGGCTGCCGCCACCTTGCCCTTGAGGTCATTGACGTCATGGATGGCGTCGTCGGGAACCCACCGCTTGGGAACCTGCTCGGTGACCACCTCAGCCGCAGTGACCTCCTTGAGCTCGGTCACCTGCTGCGACAGCTTGAGAACGGTTGTCATTGGGCCGACTTGCGAGGAGATCGACTGGACATAGCTGAACATGGCTACGAAGGTGACTACTGCTCCGAGGACCGTGACGAGGATGAGCAGGACACCTCGCCGTTGACGCGGATTCATCAGGACTCCTTGACTGGGTGGGGGACGGAAGCGCGGGGCGCCTGCGCAGGTACGTTGGGCCATGTGCCGCACAGGAGACATCCCTGTGGCACGGCCATCTGACCGCAGTAGGGGCAGAAGGTCTGGGTGAGGGGTGCAAGCGCCTGCGACACGAGGGGGCCGGGGTTGGTGATGAGCATGGTCATTTCCGCCCAGGACTTGGCCGGCCAGGTGCGGGACATGGGGAGCAGAGGTTCTCGGTGAAGCCCCAGGGAGGCCAGGCCGCCTGTGACTCGGTTCTGCTCGTCGTCCGCGGCCCAGATCGCCAGGCTTCCCTGAGGCGGTTTGTTCCAGACCACGTCCTTGACCTTGGTGACACGGCTTTGCGCCCCACCCAGGTCGAGGGTGAAACGAGAGCCCGGCACCATCGACTGCAGGTGCTGTCCGATTGTCGGCGAGGGGCTGGTGAGCTTGCTGACCGAGCTGAGGGCCACTCTGGTACGTAATGCGGGCCGCAACGCGTCGACCACCGTCTGCGCCTGGCCGTAGGCCCGAGAATGAAGCTGTAGGAGGCAGTAGCCCAGGGCGCGGAAACGGGTCTCCGGCTCATTCAGTGCCAGGACGCCGAGATCCTTGCGTTTGAGGATCCCTCGAACCGTGCGAGCGGCGTGCTCGTCCTCCCCGGTGCGGCACAGCAGCAGGACCGGTCCCTGACCGAGTCGCTGCAGGATTGTGGTGGCCTGGCCCATGTCCCAGTCCTTGTTCGCGTCCGGGTGGGACCGGGAGCCGGTGAGCACAAGCATGAGGGGCCTTACGATGTCTTGACTCTGCAGGGGCGGAGCCGATGGGGCGGGGCGGGTGGGCAAGAGGCGGCAGAGTTCCGAGCGCTGGTCGTCGCCACACCTAAAGGTCACGAAGAGGTAACGCGCTATGACGGTATCACGAGGTGGTGCCCGTGGCTTTGTGGATTTCTCACCATAAAATGTGATGCCTCTCCTTGTGTCAGACGATTGCCAGCGGCCAGGTGAGCAGAGCGCCGGCAATGAGGTAGGGGCCGTAGGCCATGGGGTCCTTGCGCGATGCGCGGCGAGTAATGAGCAGGAACAATGCGGCGATTCCGCCCAGGAAAACTCCGAGGCACAGTCCGAAGATGAGCATCCAGGGGTCGAGCCACCCCAGCCAGAGGCCGATCATCGCGCCGAGTTTGACGTCTCCCAGCCCCAGGCCGGTGCGGAAGTGCGCCAGGGCCAGGCTGATGCCGCCTACCGTCAGTGAGCAGAGCGCTGCGGTGAGGGCGGTATGAGCCCTGTCGGGGTCCAGCACGACGGCGACCACGCCGCACGTGATCAGCCAGGCGGTCGTGGCGCCCAGCAGACGGTTGGGAAGCAGGTGTGCCACGGCGTCGACGCTTCCGGCGCACCCGAGCAGTGCGTACACGGGGATGGCGGTGAGCGTCACGGCGGTTGTGCCGACTCGGGTCCCCCACCAGGCGCAAATGAGGCATAGAGCCAGAGCCAGTAATCCTTGCGGCACCGTGCCGAGGAGGCCGGGATGCTTCAGCTTCGGATACTCGGGTGAAGCGGGAGGTGAGGAGTTCCCTGGGCGCGGGTCAGTGCTATATCCTGCGGTGGTAGTGGTGCCGTTTGCAGTGTCTTGTGAGGCATCCACCGCGGAGTGGGCGCCGGCGTCAGACTTGTCCCCGTCGTCGAAGGGTTCTCGTACGTAGCGCCTCGTCCACGCGGAGACCGGGCCGGCGATGAGCGCGACGGAGCCCAGCGCTATGGCGCCGAGCAGCCAAGGTTGGGGAGACATGTGGGGGCGCCTTTCAGTGAGCCGAGCGGAAAACGTTGTTTCGGACTCCCGCTGAGCCGGGGGCGGACGGTGGGGGCGGCTCGGTAGGAGCTGCCGCAAGGATGCTCCCCCTGCGGATTCCCAGGCGAGAGGCATCTCCCTGCCGCATCTCGACAACGGCGGTCGCGAGCAGCCGGGGCCTCCCCATCCGGTTCGGCGGCATCGTCGTCACCGCAACGACCTTCCCGCGGCGTCCCACGTAGACGACGTCGATCGTGTGGCGCATGCGGAAGCAGTGCACCCAGTTGCAGCGAGTGATCCACAGGGCTCCGTCAATCGAGTCGGTGCCGAGCAGGCCGATGTTGCGCTCATGCCGGGTGCGTGCGGTCCACAACGCCAGCCCGGTGCCTCGTCCGTCCACGGTGAGGCGGGGAAGATCGCCTACCGGAACGGTTGACCAGGTGGGTGTCGTCGTACTCATGCTTAGTGATGGTAGGAGGGGTGACCTGAGTAACGTCAGGGGCGTTCGCCCCATCGTCATGGGGCGGGGTGAGCAGCGCGGTCTGAATACGGTCTGAATTTGGCGTGTCCAGCACCACGCCCTCACCTTGCCACCCGCTCTGGTGTGGTCCTGTGGAAAACGGGTAGCCTGGCCGACGGTGCCCGCAGGCGGGTCACCGCATCTCCATTCCGTTCCCAGCGACGTCGGCTTCGTCCAGGCCTCATGCCTGCTCGGTTCAGTTCGGCATCGTGACGCGGGTCTGCCGCGGCGGGAACCGACGGGCCCCTGACTGCGGGGCTCCGGACGTCGTCATCGGGGGCACCCCGATCCCGGCGGGCCGGCCCTCTCCGCGGTGGCGTGCGCCGTCGAGCCACCGATGGGGGAGCGGTCCGGCACGCAGGCAGCAGCTAGATACAGACTCACGTCCCCATGGAGAATCAGTAGTGCCTACTATTCAGCAGCTGGTCCGTAAGGGCCGCTCGACGAAGCGCTCCGCGTCCAAGACGCCGGCGCTCAAGGCCAGTCCGCAGCGCCGTGGCGTGTGCACCCGTGTGTACACCACGACCCCCAAGAAGCCGAACTCCGCCCTCCGTAAGGTCGCCCGTGTGCGCCTGTCCACCGGTATTGAGGTCACGGCCTACATCCCCGGTGAGGGCCACAACCTCCAGGAGCACTCCATCGTGCTCGTGCGCGGAGGTCGTGTGAAGGACCTTCCCGGTGTCCGCTACCACATCGTGCGCGGTGCCCTCGACACCCAGGGTGTCAAGGGCCGCCAGCAGGCACGTTCCAAGTACGGCGCCAAGAAGGAGAAGAAGTAATGCCTCGTAAGGGTCCCGCACCCAAGCGCCCGCTCGTCGTCGACCCCGTCTACGGCTCGCCGGTCGTCACCCAGCTCGTCAACCGCGTCCTGCTGGACGGCAAGAAGTCCACCGCCGAGCGCATCGTCTACGGCGCTCTTGAGGGCGTCCGCTCCAAGACGGACCAGGACCCGGTCTCCGTCCTCAAGCGCGCGCTGGACAACATCCGCCCCGCGCTGGAGGTCCGCTCCCGTCGCGTCGGTGGTGCCACCTACCAGGTGCCCGTCGAGGTCCGCCCCGGCCGCGCCACCACCCTGGCGCTGCGCTGGCTCGTGGACTTCTCCCGCCAGCGCCGCGAGAACACCATGACCGAGCGTCTCATGAACGAGATCCTCGACGCCTCCAACGGCCTGGGCGCCGCGGTCAAGCGCCGCGAGGACATGCACCGCATGGCCGAGTCCAACAAGGCCTTCGCCCACTACCGCTGGTAGTGCCGGAAGCAGCTCCGTACCCCACACGAACGAAGGACACCACCAGTGGCACTTGACGTGCTGACAGACCTCACCAAGGTCCGCAACATCGGCATCATGGCCCACATCGATGCCGGTAAGACCACCGTGACAGAGCGCATCCTGTTCTACACGGGCATCAACTACAAGATCGGCGAGACGCACGACGGCGCCTCGACGATGGACTGGATGGAGCAGGAGCAGGAGCGCGGTATCACCATCACCTCCGCGGCCACCACCTGCTTCTGGAAGAACAACCAGATCAACATCATCGACACCCCCGGCCACGTGGACTTCACGGTCGAGGTCGAGCGCTCCCTGCGCGTGCTCGACGGCGCCGTCGCGGTCTTCGACGGCAAGGAGGGCGTGGAGCCGCAGTCCGAGACGGTGTGGCGCCAGGCGGACAAGTACAACGTCCCGCGCATCTGCTACATCAACAAGATGGACAAGCTGGGCGCCGACTTCGACTTCTCCGTCCAGACCATCCGCGACCGCCTCCACGCCACCCCGATCGTCCTCAACTTCCCGATCGGCGCCGAGAACGAGTTCTCCGGCCTCGTCGACGTCCTGGAGATGCGGGCCATCCGCTTCCCCGAGAAGGACGCCGACGGCAAGGACACCCGCGGCTCCATCGTCGAGTACGAGGAGATCCCCTCCGAGCTCGTCGCCAAGGCCGAGGAGCTGCGCGGCCAGCTGGTCGAGACGGTCGCCGAGGCCGACGACACCCTCATGGAGAAGTACCTCGAGGGCGAGGAGCTCAGCGTCGCCGAGCTCAAGGCCGGTATCCGCAAGCTCACCGTGGCCGGTGAGGCCTTCCCGGTCCTGGCCGGGTCCGCCTTCAAGAACAAGGGCATCCAGCCCGTGCTCGACGCCGTCCTGGACTACCTGCCCTCCCCGCTCGACGTCCCCGACGTCGAGGGCCACGCCGTCGGCAACGAGGAGGAGGTGCTCACCCGTCCGGCCGACGAGAAGGCCCCCTTCGCCGCCCTGGCCTCCAAGGTGGCCACCCACCCCTTCTACGGCAAGCTCGTCTACGTGCGCGTCTACTCCGGCAAGGTCTCTCAGGGCGACATGGTCCTCAACGCCACCAAGGGCAAGAAGGAGCGCATCGGGAAGCTCTTCCAGATGCACTCCAACAAGGAGAACCCGGTGGAGGAGGCCCACGCCGGCCACATCTACGCCCTCATCGGCCTCAAGGACGTCACCACCGGTGACACCCTGTGCGCCCAGGACTCCCCGATCATCCTGGAGTCCATGACCTTCCCGGACCCGGTCATCCACGTGGCCATCGAGCCCAAGACCAAGGGCGACCAGGAGAAGCTGAGCGTGGCCATCCAGAAGCTCTCCGAGGAGGACCCCACCTTCACCGTCTCCCTCGACGAGGAGACCGGCCAGACCGTCATCGGCGGTATGGGCGAGCTCCACCTGGACGTGTTCGTGGACCGCATGCGCCGCGAGTTCAAGGTCGAGGCCAACGTGGGCGCCCCGCAGGTCGCCTACCGTGAGACCATCCGCAAGAAGGTGGACAAGGTCGAGTACACCCACAAGAAGCAGACGGGTGGTTCCGGCCAGTTCGCCAAGGTGCAGATGAGCTTCGAGCCCCTCGTGGCCGACGAGGCCGCCGAGACCGCCGACGGCGAGAAGGCGCACTACGAGTTCGCCAACGCAGTCACCGGTGGCCGCGTGCCCCGCGAGTACATCCCCAGCGTGGACGCCGGGGTGCAGGACGCCATGCTCACCGGTGTCCTGGCCGGCTACCCGATGGTGGACATCAAGGCCACCCTCATCGACGGCGCCTACCACGAGGTCGACTCCTCCGAGATGGCCTTCAAGATCGCCGGCTCCATGGCGTTCAAGGAGGGTGCCAAGAAGGCCTCGCCGGTCCTCCTCGAGCCCGTCATGGCCGTCGAGGTCCGTACTCCCGAGGAGTACATGGGCGACGTCATCGGTGACCTCAACTCCCGTCGCGGCATGATCGCCTCGATGGAGGACGCCGTCGGCGTCAAGGTCATCCGCGCCAACGTGCCCCTGTCGGAGATGTTCGGCTACGTCGGTGACCTGCGCTCCAAGACGCAGGGACGTGCCGTCTACTCCATGACCTTCGACTCCTACGCCGAGGTTCCCAAGAACGTCGCCGACGAGATCATCGCCAAGGTCAGGGGCGCCTGACGCCCACCCACCGGGGCCCGCTCCGGCTGCGCGCACTCGCAGCGGGCCCCCGGCCCGATCGTCCCACCGGGGCGGTCGGGACCCACTTCAGTAAGATTTCCAACATCCACCAGTAGAGACTCTCGACGCCCGGACGGCTACCATGTGTGCTAGTCGAATCCCGACGAAGAGAACTACCCGAGTCCCAGGAGGACACCAGTGGCCAAGGCCAAGTTCGAGCGGACCAAGCCGCACGTCAACATCGGAACGATCGGTCACGTCGACCACGGTAAGACGACGCTGACCGCTGCGATCTCCAAGGTTCTGCACGACGAGTACCCCGAGCTGAACCCCCTTCACCCCCTTCGACGAGATCGACAAGGCTCCCGAGGAGCGTCAGCGCGGTATCACCATCAACATCGCGCACGTCGAGTACGAGACCGACAAGCGCCACTACGCGCACGTCGACGCCCCCGGTCACGCCGACTACATCAAGAACATGATCACCGGTGCCGCCCAGATGGATGGCGCGATCCTCGTGGTCGCCGCCACCGACGGCCCGATGGCCCAGACCCGCGAGCACGTCCTGCTCGCCCGCCAGGTGGGCGTCCCCGCCCTCTCGTGGCCCTCAACAAGTCCGACATGGTGGACGACGAGGAGCTCCTCGACCTGGTTGAGATGGAGGTGCGCGAGCTGCTGTCCTCCCAGGACTACGACGGCGACGAGGCTCCCGTCATCCGCGTCTCCGCTCTCAAGGCCCTCGAGGGCGACGCCGAGTGGGCCGGCAAGATCAAGGAGCTCATGGACGCGGTGGATGACTTCATCCCCACTCCCGAGCGTGACATGGACAAGCCCTTCCTCATGCCCATCGAGGACGTCTTCACCATCACCGGTCGCGGCACCGTCGTCACCGGTCGTGTGGAGCGCGGCAAGCTCCCGATCAACTCCGAGGTCGAGATCCTCGGTATCCGCGAGGCCCAGAAGACCACGGTCACCGGTATCGAGATGTTCCACAAGCAGATGGACGAGGCCTGGGCCGGCGAGAACTGCGGTCTGCTCCTGCGCGGCACCCGTCGCGAGGACGTCGAGCGCGGTCAGGTCATCTGCAAGCCCGGCTCCATCACCCCGCACACCGAGTTCGAGGGCCACGTCTACATCCTCACCAAGGACGAGGGCGGCCGCCACAACCCCTTCTACTCGAACTACCGTCCGCAGTTCTACTTCCGGACCACGGACGTCACCGGTGTCATCACCCTGCCTGAGGGCACCGAGATGGTCATGCCCGGTGACACCACCGAGATGAGCGTCCAGCTCATCCAGCCCATCGCCATGGAGGAGGGCCTCGGCTTCGCCATCCGTGAGGGTGGCCGCACCGTCGGCTCCGGCCGCGTCACCAAGGTCATCAAGTGACCCACTGACGCTCCGCGCCTCCGCGTAGCACCAGACCTCCCCGGTCAGAGCAGCTGCTCCGACCGGGGAGGTCTTTTTGTGCCCTGAACCTGATGGCTGATGCCCTACCGATGGCACGAATAGTAGTAATAGCGACATCAATATTACGTGGGTGTGATGGTGTCGTAATAAAAGGCGTCGCAATGCAGTAACAAACGATTTCAGATCTATTACCGTCGCTGTTTCTTTGGTTGTGTGGGCTAGTTTATCGGCGTTACCCAGGTGTGGGTGTCAACGTTTGTGAACGGGCGGTTGCAACGTTATTCCGTTAACGCCGTCGGACGAGACGAGGACGTTCGCTGGAGAACACGCTCCCGATTTAACCCTGCCATGCGTCTGCCCTCCCCGGCGGCGCACAGTGAAAGGAAATCCCAACCCATGAAGTACAACACCAGCACGCTGGGGCGTCGGGCTGCAGCCGCAGCCGGTGTCCTCGCCCTGGCCGTGCTTGGTCTGGCCCCCATGGCTCAGGCCGAGAACGCCAACCACGGAGACATCAACACCGAGGCGTTAGGCTCCCTCACCATCCACAAGCACCTCAACGGAGACGGCAACCCCATCGGTGCTCCTGACGGTACCGCTTCCAACGACGATGGCAAGGGTGCACCGGTCTCCGGAGTGCAGTTCACGGCCTACGAGATCAATGGGATCGACCTGAAGACCTCAGAGGGATGGGCCAAGGTCAACGCCCTGACCAACACCGGAGCGATTCCCGACAACGCCTGCGCCAACCCTGGGCAGCCGACGCTCCCCAACTACACCTTCCGCTCGAGCAGGGTCTCGGGCGACACTGATCGCGACGGAGAGGCCAAGATCGAGAGCCTGCCGGTCAAGGCCTATCTCGTGTGCGAGACCAAGACTCCTGGCAACATCGTCCAGAAGGCCAAGCCCTTCGTGGTCACGATTCCTCACCCGAACACTGCCGCGAAGGCGGATGGAACGTGGCTCTACGACGTCCACGTCTACCCTAAGAACGAGAAGATCGAAGTCGCCAAGACCATCGAGGACCAGAGGAACAACGGCTACGTCGTCGGATCCAAGGTCCGCTTCCCGGTCTCCTCAACGCTGCCGAAGCTGGATGACAACTCCTACTACAAGTACTACCAGTTCAAGGACACCCTGGATAATCGTCTGAAGCAGGTGACGGCTACAGACGTCACTCTCGGGGGGACGCAGCTGAATGGGGGGCCCGACTACACCCTGGGCACTGACGGACAGACCGTGACCGTGACCTTCACCCAGAATGGTCTGAACAAGCTCAAGGACAATCCGGGTCAGAAGCTTCAGGCGGTCTTCGAGGGAGTCGTCTCCGAAGCCGGTGACGGCAGCATCAACAACACCGCCCAGCTCATCTCCGACACGACCTACGCCGAGCAGCCCCCGGCACCTGAGACGCCTCCCGCCAACCCCGACAACCCTCCGACGACCGAACAGGTGACCTCGAAGTGGGGCGACCTGACGATCAAGAAGGTCGACGGCAACGACCGGTCCGGTGACAAGGACGGCCTCAAGGGTGCTGAGTTCCAGATCTACAAGGCCAAGGACGCCTACGCGGACACATGCTCCCCGGAGGCCGATGGGCAGCCCCTCACCATCAACGGTGAGAGCACCTTCACCACCGGTGAGGGCGGCACGATCAACTTCAAGGCCCTGTTCGTCTCCGACTCTGTCCAGGACACCGGTCGTGACAACCGGGTGGACGCGCCCCACCGTTGCTACGTGCTGGTGGAGACCAAGGCTCCTGCCGGCTACGTGCTTCCCGCAGACGCCAGTCGGGCCATCACCGTGGAGCCTGGGGCCGGTGTGACGCAGCAGGTCGTGATCGACAACGTCAAGCAGTCGGTTCCGGGCCTGCCCCCTGACCGGTGCCAACGGCATGCTCATCCTGACCGCCTCCGGCGCGGCTCTGCTGATGATCGCCGTCGGCTCCGTCCTCGTGGCTCGCTACCGCGAGCGCAAGCGGAACGCGGACCTCGCCGCCTGATGACGAATCGCTGCCTGCTGAGGCTGACGGGCCTCAGCAGGCAGTCACGACCGCTCAAGTCTCCCCTCAACCACGTCTTGACCGTGTTCGGAACCTGTCTCGATCGTCAGGTTGTGGCCTGAGCGGAAACTGTGCAGGCACTCGACGGGCCTCGATCCGTCGAGCGCCTGCACCTTCATGTGCAACCCCGCACCATCCCCCCCTGGACACCCGACCCTGGAAGCGCACGAGGCCCCATGATCTTCCGCACCGCACGCAAACCCCGCACCGCCCGGACTCCGCGCACCCGCGCTTCGATCACCCAGAAACACCGCCGCCCCCGTGCCTGGCGCCTGTCGATCTCAGCCCTGGTCACCTCCATCATGGCGGTCGTGGGCATGGGACTGCTGACCTATCCGACGGCGGCCTCCTGGGTGGCCCAGTACAACCAGTCGAAGGTGACCGCCGACTACTCGGCTCAGGTCGACAGCGCCCGACCCGATGCCAAGACCCAGATCGCCCAGGCCCACGCCTACAACGAGGCGCTCTCCGCCGGCGCGGTCCTTGAGGCCAACAACCACGTCCCCACCGGCGCCGGCTCCAGCAAGGACAGCTCCCTGAACTACAGCTCGATTCTCAAGGCCAATAACGAGGGCCTCATGGCCCGTCTCAAGATCCCCTCCATCTCCCTGGATCTGCCCGTCTACCACGGCACGGCCGAGGACACTCTGCTCAGGGGTCTGGGGCACCTGGAGGGCACCTCTTTGCCAGTCGGCGGAAAGGGGACCCGATCGGTCATCACCGGGCACCGCGGACTGGCTGAGGCCACCATGTTCACCCACTTGGACAAGGTGAAGAACGGTGACAGTCTCATCGTCGAGGTCTTCGGAGAGGTCCTCACCTATCGGGTCACCAGCACCAAGGTCGTGGAGCCCGAGGAGACCGAGGCGCTGCGCGTCGAGGAGGGCAAGGACCTTCTCACCCTGGTGACCTGCACACCGTTGGGCATCAACACCCACCGCATCCTGCTGACTGGTGAGCGCATCTACCCGACCCCGGCCAAGGATGTCGCGGCGGCGGGTAAGCGCCCTGACATCCCGCACTTCCCCTGGTGGATCATCGCGCTGGCGGGCGGCCTCATCGCCGTCGGGCTGTATCTGTGGCGCTCGGGCTACGCGGCCGCCCGGGACCAAGGAGCGCAAGGAACGAGCCCTGGTCCGCAAACGGGACGAGCAGCAGGAGCCTCGCCCCCAGACCTGGGAGGAGCAGATGCGGATCTGGATGGACGACGATGCCGGCGTGGAGCCCCGGCGCTGGTTCACCGACCTGCCGGTCCCGCAGGAGCTCTCCGAGGAGGAGAACCTGGCGCTTCTGGAGGAGATCGCGTCACTGTCGGAGCCGTCTGGCCGATCAGATGATCAGGAGCTCATCGACACGACGGAGATCCCGGTGGTGGGCGCGACACGCCCGAGCGCGGGTGCCAGTGGGCGGACTCACAGCCTCTAGGTCCTGTCTCGGGTTCCGCTGCCCGTGCGAGCCCTGATAACGTAATCCGGCCGGCCAAGGGCACGCTCACGCATGCTCACGGCTGTGCCGCCCCGGGGGTCACCCGGGATCCATTTCTGACGGACCCGTTCCTCCTGAACGGGTTTCCGTGTGTCCAGACCGGTTCACCGCCTTCCATCATGGGAGCGGCGTGCGCCTTTAAACGACACGCCCGAGCGCGTGGACCGGCCAGAAGCAAGTACAAGAGAGGTTAGGCGCCATGGCGGGACAGAAGATCCGCATCCGGCTCAAGTCCTACGACCACGAGGTCATCGATTCCTCGGCGCGCAAGATCGTCGACGTCGTGACCCGCGCTGGCGCGACGGTCGTGGGTCCGGTGCCGCTGCCGACCGAGAAGAACGTGTTCTGCGTGATCCGGTCGCCGCACAAGTACAAGGACAGCCGCGAGCACTTCGAGATGCGCACGCACAAGCGGCTGATCGACATCGTCGACCCGACGCCCAAGGCCGTCGACTCGCTCATGCGTCTCGACCTGCCCGCTGACGTCAACATCGAGATCAAGCTCTGAGGACTGCCATGACAACGCTTAACACGCCGGCTGCCGCCGCGCCTGCCAAGGCGCTGCTCGGCACCAAGCTCGGCATGACGCAGATCTGGGACGAGAACGGGGTCCTGCGCCCCGTGACCGTCGTCCGGGTCGACACCAACGTCGTGACCCAGGTCCGCACCATCGAGACCGATGGCTACGAGGCCGTTCAGCTCGCCTTCGGCGACATCGACACCCGTAAGGTCACCAAGCCGCTCGCCGGCCACTTCGCCAAGGCCGGGGTCGAGCCCCGTCGCCACGTGGCCGAGGTGCGCACCTCCCTGGCCTCGGAGTTCACCCCCGGTCAGGAGCTGGCCGCCGACACCTTCGAGGTCGGCCAGCTGGTCGACGTCACCGGGACCTCCAAGGGTAAGGGGTTCGCCGGTGTCATGAAGCGCCACGGCTTCGCCGGTGTGGGCGCCTCTCACGGTGCCCACCGCAACCACCGCAAGCCCGGCTCCATCGGTGCCTGCGCCACCCCCGGCCGCATCTTCAAGGGCCTGCGTATGGCCGGCCGCATGGGGCACGCGCGCCGCACCGTCCAGAACCTCAAGATCCGCGGCGTCGACGTTGACAAGGGCGTTCTGCTCGTCAACGGCGCGATCCCCGGCCCCAAGGGCTCGGTCGTCGTCGTCCGCACCGCCGTGAAGGGAGCCTGAGACCATGACTGAGGCACTCACCGTCGACGTTGTCGACTCCGCGGGCAAGAAGACCGGCAGCGTCGAGCTGCCCGCCGAGGTCTTCGACGCCCCTCAACATTCCGCTCATGCACCAGGTGGTCGTCGGCCAGCTGGCCGCAGCCCGCCAGGGCACCCACGCCACCAAGACCCGCGGCGACGTCCGCGGCGGTGGCCGCAAGCCCTACCGTCAGAAGGGCACCGGCCGCGCCCGCCAGGGCTCGACCCGCGCCCCGCAGTTTGTCGGCGGTGGCACCGTGCACGGCCCTCAGCCGCGCGACTACACCCAGCGGACCCCCAAGAAGATGAAGGCCGCCGCCCTGCGCAGCGCCCTGTCCGACCGCGCCCGCAACGGCCGCGTCCACGTCATCACCGAGTTCGTCACCACCACGGTGCCCTCCACCAGAACGCCCTGGTCGCGCTGCGTAACCTCACCGACCGCAAGGCCCTGGTGATCGTGGACCGTCAGGACGACCTGTCCAGGCTCAGCCTGCGCAACGCTCCCGAGGCGCACGTCCTGTGGGCCGACCAGCTCAACACCTACGACGTCCTCAAGTCCGACGACGTCGTCTTCACGGCCTCTGGCCTGGACGCGTTCCTGGGCAAGGGTGAGGAGGGTCCAAGTGAGCCTCGAGAGTCCAAGAACCCCCGCGACGTCATCATCGCGCCGGTGGTCTCCAGAAGTCCTACGCATGCATGGATCGTGGCCAGTACACGTTCATCGTGGCGCCGGGATCCAACAAGACCGAGATCAAGCAGGCCGTCGAGGCCATCTTCGACGTCAAGGTCTCCTCTGTGAACACCATCAACCGCAAGGGCAAGACGCACCGCACCCGTACCGGGATCGGCAAGTCCAAGGACACCCGCCGTGCGATCGTCACCCTGCGCGAGGGGACCATCGACATCTTCGGTGATGTGGCCTAGTGCGCCACGGAAGGTAAAGGACCGATATGAGAATCCGTAAGTACAAGCCCACGACCCCGGGTCGTCGCGGCTCCTCCGTGGCCGACTTCGTGGAGATCACGCGCAGCACGCCCGAGAAGTCGCTGGTGCGCCCGCTGAGCAAGTCCGGTGGACGCAACTCCTCCGGCCGTATCACCACCCGCCACAAGGGTGGTGGCCTGCGCGCCTACCGTCTCATCGACTTCCGTCGCCACGACAAGGACGGCGTGCCCGCCAAGGTCGCTCACATCGAGTACGACCCCAACCGCACCGCGCGCATCGCCCTGCTGCACTACGTCGACGGCGAGAAGCGCTACATCATCGCCCCGAACAAGCTCCGTCAGGGCGACGTCGTCGAGGCCGGTCCGGGCGCCGACATCAAGCCCGGCAACAACCTGCAGCTGCGTCACATCCCCACCGGTACGGTCGTCCACGCGGTCGAGCTGCGTCCCGGTGGCGGGAGCCAAGATCGCTCGCAGCGCCGGCACCTCCGTCCAGCTGGTCGCCAAGGAGGGCAAGTACGCGCAGCTGCGCATGCCCTCCGGGGAGATCCGCAACGTGGAGGCCGCCTGCCGCGCCACCATCGGCGAGGTCGGCAACGCCGAGCAGTCCAACATCAACTGGGGTAAGGCCGGCCGTATGCGCTGGAAGGGCGTGCGCCCGACCGTCCGCGGTGTCGTCATGAACCCGGTGGACCACCCGCACGGTGGTGGTGAGGGCAAGACCTCCGGTGGTCGTCACCCGTCTCGCCGTGGGGGCAAGCCCGAGGGCCGCACCCGCCGTCCCAACAAGTCCAGCGACCGCCTCATCGTGCGTCGTCGTCGGACCGGCAGAAGCGCTGATAGGAGCCTGAATCATGCCGCGTAGTCTGAAGAAGGGTCCCTTCGTCGACGACCACCTCCTCAAGAAGGTGGACGCTCAGAACGAGAAGGGCACCAAGAACGTCATTAAGACCTGGTCCCGCCGTTCGGTCATCACGCCGGACTTCCTGGGGCACACCTTCGCCGTCCACGACGGTCGTAAGCACGTGCCGGTCTTCGTTACCGAGTCCATGGTGGGCCACAAGCTCGGTGAGTTCGCTCCGACCCGCACCTTCCGCGGGCACGTCAAGGACGACCGCAAGTCGCGTCGCTGACGGACGTCGGAAAGTTTGAGAGGCAGAGAACATGGAAGCCAAGGCGCAGGCCAAGTACGTGCGCTGCACGCCGATGAAGGCGCGCCGGGTCGTGGACGTCGTCCGCGGCAAGCGCGCCGTCGAGGCCGTCAACGTGCTCCGATTCGCCCCGCAGGCCGCTGCGGTGCCGGTGCGCAAGGTCCTCGAGTCCGCAATTGCCAACGCCCGGTTCAAGGCTGAGCGTGACGGTGAGCGTTTCGACGAGAACGACCTGTTCATCATCGAGGCGTTCGCCGACGAGGGTCCCACCCTCAAGCGGTTCCGTCCCCGGGCACAGGGGCGGGCCAGCAGGATCCTGAAGCGCACCAGCCACATCACCGTCATCGTCGGAGACAAGTCCGACGCCGCAACGAAGGAAGGAGCCCGGTAATGGGGCAGAAGGTCAACCCGACCGGGTTCCGCCTGGGCATCACCACGGACCACCGCTCGCGCTGGTTCGCCGACTCCACCAAGCCCGGTCAGCGTTACCGTGACTTCGTGGAGGAGGATGTCAAGATCCGCCGCCTCATGGAGGACGGCATGGAGCGGGCCGGTATCTCCAAGGTCGACATCGAGCGCACCCGTGACCGCGTGCGCGTCGACCTGCACACCGCCCGTCCCGGCATCGTCATCGGTCGCCGCGGCGCCGAGGCCGAGCGCCTGCGTGGTCAGCTCGAGAAGCTGACCGGCAAAGCAGGTCCAGCTCAACATCCTCGAGGTCAAGAGCCCTGACCTGGACGCCCAGCTGGTCGCTCAGGGCATCGCCGAGCAGCTCGCCTCCCGCGTGTCCTTCCGCCGCGCGATGCGCAAGGGCATGCAGTCCGCGATGCGCGCCGGTGCCAAGGGCATCCGGGTGCAGTGCTCCGGCCGCCTGGGCGGCGCCGAGATGAGCCGCAGCGAGTTCTACCGTGAGGGGCGCGTGCCGCTGCACACCCTGCGTGCGAACATCGACTACGGCTTCTACGAGGCCAAGACCACCTTCGGCCGCCTCGGCGTCAAGGTGTGGATCTACAAGGGTGACATCACCGAGCGCGAGTTCGCCCGCCAGCAGGCCGAGTCCGGCTCCCGTGGCCGCGGCCGGGGCGAGCGCCGCGGCGGCCGTCGTGGCGACCGCGGTGAGCGCGGTTCGCGTCAGAACACCGAGCAGCAGCAGGCCGCCGAGCAGACGCCGGCCGCCGAGACCGCTGCCGCAGACCAGGGAACGGAGGCCTGAGCCGTGCTCATCCCCCGCCGGACCAAGTTCCGCAAAGCAGCACCGCCCGCACCGCACGGGCCTTTCCAGGGCGGCAACCAGATCGCCTTCGGTGAGTACGGCATCCAGGCTCTCGAGCCCGCCTACATCACCAACCGCCAGATCGAGGCGGCCCGTATCGCCATGACCCGCCACATCAAGCGTGGCGGCAGGTGTGGATCAACATCTTCCCGGACCGCCCCTGACCAAGAAGCCCGCCGAGACCCGTATGGGTTCCGGTAAGGGTGCACCAGTGGTGGATCGCCAACGTCAAGCCCGGACGCATCCTGTTCGAGCTCGGCGGTGTCGACGAGGCCCTCGCCCGCGAGGCCATGCGCCGCGCACAGCACAAGCTTCCGATGAAGACCCGTTTCGTGACTCGTGAGGGTGGTGACGTCTGATGGCAATCGGTTCCAAGGGCCTGACCCCCACCGACCTCGACGGCATGGACAACGAGCGCCTCGCCGAGGAGCTCTCAAAGGCCAAAGGCCGAGCTGTTCAACCTCCGGTTCGCCTCGGCGACCGGCCAGCTCGAGGACCACGGACGTCTCAAGGCTGTGCGTCGCGACATCGCCCGTATCTACACGATCGTGCGCGAGCGTGAGCTCGGTATTCGCACCGCCCCGAGCACGGAGGTCCAAGTGAGCGAGCAGACCAGCACCGAGAACGTCGAGGCAGTCCACCGAGCGCCCCCCCAGCGCAAGGTGCGTCGCGGCTACGTCGTCTCCGACAAGATGGACAAGACGGTTGTCGTCCTCGTCGAGGCGCTACAAGCACTCCCTGTACGGCAAGGTCCTCCGTCGCTCCAAGAAGGTCAAGGTCACGACGAGCACAACGAGGCCGGCATCGGCGATCTCGTCTCCATCATGGAGACCCGCCCGCTGAGCGCCACCAAGCACTTCCGCCTCCTGGAGATCCTCGAGCGCGCCAAGTGACCCTCGGCTGACCGCCGCCCTCGACGACGTCGAGACGGCATCCCGACGCCGCAGCATCCCACCCGGGAGGCTGCGTCGGCGTTGTGACGGATGGCCTCGCGGAGGATGGCGCCATGGGACGTGAACAT